>Ga0209156_10000037_pt1 | contig 85346 bp, 72 predicted proteins | sample GraSoiAngelo_124_FD_185881 | JGI IMG/M metagenome (GOLD analysis project Ga0209156, IMG submission 185881) | Grasslands soil microbial communities from the Angelo Coastal Reserve, California, USA - 14_0927_05_20cm (SPAdes) (version 2) | ecosystem: Environmental > Terrestrial > Soil > Grasslands... | reverse complement strand
AATTAATCCAGTTAGCACAATGATGATGGCTATGACGACAAGAAGCTCAATGAGACTGAACGCGCTTGTAGCGGCAGGCGTGTCGCCTGCGACCCTTCGATTCACCGCAGCCGGCACGGCTGCCTCCACAGAACCATAACTTTCACGCAAGATCGGCAATGGACTCTCGCGCTGCACGCGTCAGGTTTGCTGCTGCAATCCTTGGATGATGCTTATGAGCGGCGTGAAGAGGGCAAGCACAATCGTGCCGACAATCAGCGCGAGAAACACGATCATGATCGGCTCCAGCGCCGAGGTTATAGCAGCGACCGCCGTGTCGACCTCATCGTCATAAACGTCCGCAATCTTCAAAAGCATCTCGGGGAGCTTACCGGTTTCTTCGCCCACGTCGATCATGCTGACCACCATCGGCGGAAAAGCGCCGCTGGCTTCGAGCGGTTGCACGATCGATTCGCCTTCCTTCACGCTGTCGTGCACCTTCGAGATCGCGTCGGCGATCGCCGCATTGCCGGCAGTTTCGCGGGTGATGTTTAATGCCTGCAAAATCGGAACACCACTCGTGACCAGCGTCCCGAGTGTACGCGAAAAACGGGAGATTGCCGTCTTGCGGTTCAAATTGCCAAAGAGCGGAATGCGCAGCTTAAGACGATCGATCACGAATCGTCCGGCACGCGTCCGAGCGATCAATTTGTAGGCTGCCACCGTGGCAACCACAACACCAAGCACAACCAGGCCATGGTCCTTTAAAGCGTTGCTCACTCCGATCACAAACTGGGTGACGGCTGGCAGCGGTTTGTTGCCGAGCATATCGTGAAAGATCGTTTCGAACTTCGGCACAATGAAAACGAGGAGAAATCCCATGATCGCTAGCGCCATCGTCATCACGATTATCGGATAGACCATCGCCGCGACGACTTTGTTTTTAATCTTCGCGGCTTTCTCCTGAAATTCCGCAAGCCGGTTCAGGACAAGCTCGAGTACGCCGCCGACTTCGCCGGCTTTCACCATGTTGATGTAAAGATCGTTAAAGATCCGCGGATGGAGGGCAAGAGCGTCGGAAAATGTATTGCCGCCTTGCACGGCGTCAGCGAGTTTGTTGATCGTGTTTTTCAACACAGTGTCGGGTTCCTGTTTCGCCAGAACGTTTAAGCTTCGCAGCAATGGCAAACCGGAATCAATTAGTGTGGCCAGTTGACGCGTAAAAATCATCAGAACCTTTGGCTTAATTTTTTTGCGCTGGAAAATAACGATGTTCGTTTTCGCGCGCGGTCGCGTCATGCGAGCCATTTTCGCCACGCGACGACGCGCTTCTGTTCCGTCACGGCTAGCTTTGGCCTCCTCGTAAACGCTGGTCGGAAAATAGCCAGCCTGGCGCAATTGGCCGACTGCTTCGTTGGTAGAAGCGGCTTCAAGCAATCCAGTCGCTTCCTGTCCCCGAGCATCGAGGGCGACATAGTTATACCGCGGCATAAACAGCCAGATGATAGCTATCGTGAGGCCGCTGTCGAGCTTTTCACGCAGCGCCGGTCCGGGCTCCTTCGTGCCCGGCACTCCGAATTACGCCATGCCCACGGGGCGGAGGCTCCAGCTACGTGTATCTCAGTACCTCGTCGATGGTGGTATCACCTGCGAAAATGCTTCGCAAACCATCCTGCCGCAGTGTAACCATTCCCAGCTCAATTGCCTTTTGTTTCAAAGTGACTGTTGGTGCGCGCTCATTGATCAATTCGCGCATCGGATCGGTAATTTTCAGAAGCTCATAAATCCCTTTTCGTCCTTTGTAACCAGTGTTGTTACACGCGTCGCAGCCTTTGCCGTAATAAAATTGTTTTTCGCCAATGTCTCGCCGCGCAATCCCCGACTCCGCAAGTAATGCCTCATTTGGCTGATAAGCCGTGCGGCACTGACGGCAAATGCTGCGCAGCAAACGCTGGCCCAGGACGGCCTCGAGCGTGGATGAAATCAGAAACGGTTCCACTCCCATGTCGATCAAACGGGTGATCGCGCCGGGGGCGTCATTAGTGTGCAAGGTCGTAAAGACGAGATGTCCGGTCAGAGACGCCTGGATGGCAATCTGCGCCGTCTCGAGGTCGCGTGTCTCACCGATCATGATGCGATCGGGATCCTGCCTCAGAAACGACCGCAAGACGCGCGCAAACGTCAGGCCAATGGCTTCGTTCACCGGTACTTGCACAATTCCTTCCAGATCGTATTCGACGGGCTCTTCCGCGGTGAGCAGCTTCGAATCGATCGTGTTGATCTTGCGCAAACAGGAATAAAGCGTCGTCGTCTTTCCCGAGCCGGTCGGGCCGGTCGCGATAAAAATGCCGTTTGGGCGATGGATCATTTCGACGAGAAAGTTGTAGATGTAATCGGGCATGCCGAGTGCTTCGAGGTCGAGATTCACAACGCTACGGTCGAGCACACGCAGCACGAGACTCTCGCCGAATTGCGTCGGTAAAGTGGAAACTCGAAGATCAACACTGCGCCCGGCAATATTCTTTTGAATGCGGCCGTCCTGGGGTAATCGTCTCTCCGCGATATTCATATTTGCCATCACTTTCACCCGCGAGATCACCGGCAAGGCGAGATGACGGGGCGGCGGCGCCATTTCGTATAGCGCACCATCCACGCGATAGCGGATTTTGAATTCGTTTTCGAACGGCTCAAAGTGAATGTCGCTCGCGCGGTCCTGGATCGCCTGATAAAGGATAAGGTCGACAAAACGAATGATCGGGGTTGCATTCGCCTCTGCTTCAACCGCGGCGGCGCCGTCTCCCTCGCGCAATTGCAGAAGCTCGCCAGCTTCACCGAGCTGTTTGAGGACCTCCTCCATGTTCGAGGTATCGGTGCCGTAATACTGCCTGATCAGATTTTCGATTTGCTCAGGTGGCGAAACGACCACGTGAATGTCTTTACCGAGCGCGAAGCGAAGATCCTCTGCCGCGTGTTGATCGAACGGATCAACCAGCGCGACACGCAGCGCATTACCGCTCATTTCAATCGGAAGCGCGCCGTGCAACCGTGCCAGTCCGCTCGGAATGAAACGCAACACTTCGGACGCGATTTCGTGCTCGATAAGATCGACAAAGTCGAAGCCGAGCCCATTAGCAATTGTCTGATAAAAGCCGAGTTCATCGACGAAGCCGCTATCGACCATCGCCTGTTCAATCGATTTTCCATTCAGCTCAGCCTCACTCAGAACGTCTTCCACCTGCGACGACTGCAAGACTTGTTGTTCAACGAAGAACTCCGCTACCTGTTTGTTATTCATATTTCGGGGTCCTAGAATGGTTAAATCGTTAAACAGTTAAACCGGTGGTCATCAGCTTACGTCACCTATCGTAATGGAAATGACTTCTTCGGCAGAGGTAAGACCGGCCAGAATCTTGCGCACACCGTCTTCGCGGAGCGTCCGCATGCCCAGTTCACGGGCCCGTTGCCGCAGCATCAAAGTGGAGCTGCGTTTGTTGATCATATGGCGCACCTCATCGTCGATCACAAAAATTTCAAATATGCCCATTCGACCCTTGTAACCGATTTGACGGCATTGATCGCATCCCGCCGGCTTCATTACCTGCGCTTCCCGGAGCTGGCCCGGTTCAATTCGCAACGCACGCAATTCCGTCTCGGTAAGTTCCCCCGGTTGTTTGCAGTTGCTGCACAGGCGCCGGACAAGCCTTTGCGCCATAATCGCACGTACCGAGGAAGCAACGAGAAACCGCTGGACACCGATATCGATTAGGCGGGCGACGGCAGAAGGAGCGTCGTTCGTGTGCAATGTGCTGAAAACAAGATGTCCGGTCAGGCTCGCGTTCGTCGCGATACTCGCAGTCTCGAGGTCGCGAATTTCGCCGATCATAATGATGTTCGGCGCCTGACGCAGGATAGAGCGCAACGCCGCCGGAAAGGTCATGCCGATCTCCGGATTCACCGGCACCTGGTTGATCCCATTCATCTGATATTCAATCGGCTCTTCAACCGTGATGATCTTGCGGTCTGGTTTATTAACGTAATTGAGGCAGGCGTAAAGCGTGGTCGTCTTGCCGGATCCGGTTGGGCCAGTAACAAGAAGAATCCCGTCTGGCAACTTGATCAGGCGCTCGAGGATTTCCTGATCATCGGAAAAAAATCCAAGCTCCGGCAAACCAAGCTTCAAGCTGGACTTATCAAGCAGGCGCATGACCACGCTCTCACCGTGGTTGGTAGGAATGGTCGAGACGCGAAGATCGATCGGTTTCCTTTTGATTTTTACCTGAATGCGACCGTCTTGCGGCAACCGCTTCTCTGCGATGCTCATCGAACCGGTCATGATCTTGAGCCGGCTGGTAATGGCCGATTGCAGACGCTTGGGCGGCGCCTGCATTTCCTGCAATACACCGTCGATACGAAAGCGGACGCGGAATTTTTTATCGAGCGGCTCCAAATGAATATCGCTCGCCCCTGCGCGGTGCGCCTCGATCATCAACATCGACACGAGGCGAATAATTGGTGCGTCAGCTTCATCCATTCCCGTTGCTTCCGCGCCCTCGCCGATTTCCAGGCCGAGATCGACATCTTCTCCGATTTCTTTTTGCAGAACGTCCGCGGCTTCGTCAGCCGTGCCATAATATTTGATTAGCGCCTCGCGAATTTTCTTTGGGCTCGTGCAAACGAGTTCCAACTCACGCTGGAGCAGAAAATTGAGACTATCGATCGTATCGATGTCGAGTGGATTGCCTATCGCCACAACCAGTCCGGTTTCACCAAAACCGACCGGAATCACTTTGAAACGGCGCGCTTCTTCCCCTCGGATCTGGTTGATGACTTGCGGCGGAATCACGATGGAGGAGATGTCGATCCAATCCATGTGCGCCTGCGCCGCGAGCGTGCGCGAGACGTCCACGTCGGAAACGATTCCGCCTTCGATTAAAACGTCGACCACATTGCTTGCGCCGTTTAGGCGCAAGCGCGCGCTCTCAATCTGGGGGCGTGTCACCAGTCCCACGTCTTGCAGGATTCTGAGGAGGTAATCTTCGCTCTGTTGCACCTGCGGAAAGATGCCTGAGCGGACAATCTACTGCAAATCTTTGTAGCCGGAGAATACTCAGCGTCTTAACGCTGGTTCTGATTGTATTTTGTCCTTAGCAGGCCTCGGTGGTTTGCTTTGCGCAAATCCTAGTTATTGCTCAGAGCAACCGTCGACAAAGTTCTATTCCACCGTCACGCTCTTGGCAAGGTTGCGCGGTTTATCGATGTCACGGCCAAGCTCGACGGCAAGATGATAGGCGAGAAGCTGAAGCGGAATGACCGTGAGTATCGGCATGACGCAATCCGGTGCATCTGGCAGGGAGATAATTTCGTTGGCGATTTCTTTGAGTTGCTTCGCGCCATTTCCGCTTGTGAGTGAAATAATGGGGCCTTTACGAGCCTTGACTTGCTCGATGTTATTCAGATTTTTCGAGAAGACCGCATCGTCGGGCACGATAAAAACCGAGGGAAGATCCGGGCGGACCAACGCGATAATGCCGTGCTTGAGCTCGGCGCTGGGGTGGCCTTCGGCGAAAAGATAGGTGATCTCCTTCATTTTCAGGGCCCCTTCGAGCGCGATCGGAAAATTGAATTGTCGCCCAAAAAAAAGCACGCCGTTCACATCGGCGTATTTTTTAGCAATTGCTTTAATCTGATCGCTCAGTTTCAGAACTTCTTCGATCTGCTCGGGCAATGCTTCCAGTGCTTCAATGATCCGGCTTCCCTCGGCCGTGGAAAGATTTCGCATCCGGCCGAAAAGCAGACCGATGAGAGTGAGAATGACAAGTTGCGAAGTAAAAGATTTCGTGGCCGCGACGCCAATCTCGGGCCCGGCATGCATGTAAACGCCACCGTCGCTCTCGCGCGCGATCGTGCTCGCGACGTTGTTACAAATTCCCAGCGTCCGAAAACCTTTGCGCCGACTTTCGCGGAGTGCCCCGAGTGTATCTGCAGTTTCGCCGCTCTGGCTGATGGCAAAAACCAGAGTCTCCGGCGTCATCGGCGTGTTGCGATGGCGAAACTCACTCGCATATTCGACTTCGGTGGGAATATTCGCCAGCCGCTCGATTAGATATTCCCCTATCCTGCCGGCATGGAGAGCGGTGCCGCAACCAGTGAGAATAATGCGCCCGACATCGCGTAATTGGGCAGGCGTCATGTTCAAGCCGCCCAGCTTCGCAGTGCATTCTTCCACGCTAAGACGGCCGCGCATCGCATCGCGCACCGTGTCGGGCTGCTCAAAGATCTCCTTGAGCATGTAATGTCGAAAATCGCCTTTCTTAATGTCCTCGGCAGTGAATTCGACTTTGCTCACTGGATGATCGCCACTTTCTCCACCGAGCGAAGCGATCTCAAATTTGTCTCGCTCCACGCTGACCACATCAAAGTCGTTTAAGTAAACAGCGTCGCGGGTGTAAGCGACGATCGCGCTCACGTCACTGGCAAGAAAATTTTCGCCTTTGCCTACCCCGAGAACCAGCGGACTTCCTCGTCGCGCGCCGATCATGAAATCCGGGACATCCGCGTGAACAAGTGCGATGCCGTACGTTCCAATCACTTTTTGAAGCGCAGCGCGAACCGCACCAAGGAGGCGCGCTTTTTTCTGATAAACATCCACCGTGCTTGCGCACGATTCGTCGTAAAGTTTCCCAATTAGATGCGCGAGAACTTCGGTATCAGTTTCCGAGCGAAATTTGGTATCGCCGTTGCGGACCAGATCCTCTTTAAGCAATTGATAATTTTCGATCACCCCGTTATGCACGAGCGCGAGCTTGCCGCTGGCGTCAAAGTGCGGGTGCGCGTTTTCGTCGGTCACTTTGCCGTGCGTAGCCCAGCGTGTGTGACTGATACCAAAGCAGCCCGAAAGCGGTCGCTTTTTCGTCAATCTTGCAAGCGCCACGATGCGTCCGGCACATTTGCGCGTCTCCAGATTTCCTCCATCTACAACAGCGACGCCGGCGGAGTCATAGCCTCGATATTCGAGGCGGCGCAGACCTTCGAGTAAAATTTGCGCTGCTTCGGCGCGTCCAACGTAGCCAACAATCCCGCACATGCTTGGAGTGTAGCGGGGCCTGTCCTAAGCCGCAAGATTCGCACCGCGTGTGGATAGACGTGGCTTTACAAATGCTACCCGCGAATCACAGGAACGAACTCCCAGCGAAAAGCTCAGCGTCGCTGCGCCTGGACTACATACAACGGAATCCGGCTTTTGGTGTCGCCGTCGACCTTGAGCTCGAAATAATATTCTCCGGGAAGCTCAAGGTGAAAACCGAGGTGCTGCCAGATGTGAATGTGTGTCTGAGACTGATGACCGGGAATGCGGATCTCAAAATCCTGCCGTATCGGTTTGAGAACTGGCCGCATGTCAGGATCGCAGAAGTGCATCTCGAGCCAGTGGCGGCCCTCCTCGCCGACATCAAATCGCAGTTTGCATGCGACTGCACACAACGGATGATCACAGGGAAAAGATTGAGCGCCAATCGTGTCAAACGATCCTAGAATGTTCAGTTTCCCCGCAGCCACCGTGGCAGCATCGCAAAGTGTGAATATTTCAGTCTGCACGGTGAAAATACTGGGTTTACGGAGAGCAAGATCAGGCGCAGCTGGCGACAACGCGAGTGAAAAACAGCGGAAATGTGACCGTCCTCGCATGGCCTTTGTGGCCGACACGGGCCGCCTCGACAACTCGACGCAAAAAAGTTGCCGGAACGCGCAGACGCTAGGTTATTGACTGTTAGCAATGCAAGACCAGCCGCAGCGCGATTCACTTTCAAAGAATCAATCAGTAGCCACCGCTGCACTACCGCCAGGCACAATCCAGCGAACGCTTGCAATCATTATGGGTGGCGGCGCCGGCACGCGTTTGTTCCCATTAACGAAAGATCGTGCCAAACCCGCAGTGCCGCTCGGGGGGAAATATCGCATCGTCGACATTCCCATCAGCAATTGTCTGAACTCTGGACTGCGCTCGATCTATGTGCTCACGCAGTTTAACAGCATGTCGTTACATCGACATATTCAGGCGAGTTACAAGTTCGACAATTTCTCGCGTAGCTTTGTCGATATTATCGCTGCTCAACAAACGCCCTCCGGTTCACAATGGTACCAGGGAACCGCCGACGCGGTGCGGCAAAACATGCGCTACTTCCTCGAGCGCCCGTTCGATTATTACCTGATTTTAAGCGGCGACCAGCTATACCGCATGGATTTTCGCGCGCTGTTGCACCAGCATATCCGTTCAAGCGCGGACATCACGCTGGCCACCAAACCGGTCCATCGACATCAAGTTTCCGAGTTCGGCATCATGCAAAGCGGAGTCGATCGCAGGATTACTCGTTTCGTCGAAAAGCCGACCGACGAGACTGTGCCGGGCGAGATGAAGATGAGCCGGGAGCTACTCGACGCCATCGGTTCAAATGAAGAGGAGGAATTATTCCAGGCTTCGATGGGAATTTATGTCTTCAACCGGAAGGTGCTGATCGAATGCTTGGAGAACGATCTGGTGGATTTCGGGAAATATGTCATCCCACAATCGATCAAAGATCGACATGTAAGCGCGTTTATCTTCAAAGGTTACTGGGAGGACATTGGAACAATCCGGGCCTTCTATGAGGCGAATCTGGATCTGACCGATCTAGTGCCCGAATACAGTTTTTTCGACACCGAGGCGCCGATTTACACACATCCGCGCTTTTTGCCCGGCAGCAAAATCAATGGAGCCACGCTGCGGCAAGCAATTATTTCAGATGGATGCATTATCTCAGATGCGCACCTGGAACGTTGCGTGGTTGGGATACGCAGCATTATTCAAAGCGGCGCGACCGTCCGGAACAGCATCGTGATGGGCGCGGATTACTTCGAGCAAGATCGACATGGAGATTCAGGGCGACCGCCCATCGGGATCGGGCGCAATTGCGTAATCGACCGCGCGATCATCGACAAGAATGCACGTATTGCCGACGGAGCAGTTATCACGCCCGAAGGAAAGCCGGAGAACTTGGACGCGGACCATTACTTCATCCGCGGCGGCATCGTGGTGATACCGAAAAATGCTGTTATTCCAGCGGGTCTTTGGATTTAGTTGCGTCCTTGTTGTAGCCGGATCGGTGACCCGGTTTGCCACGCTCGATCACCCAACTGACCCGGTCAGCGACCGTATCTACAGCAGGCCCCTTAATCAGTTATCGTCTGTCGGTCATACCGGCGAACTGCCCACCGGTCTCCCATTTTTCCTGTTTATTCCACGGGATTGTTGATTCGTGGTGATCGTCGGGATCATCGACCAGACGGACCTGCTCCTTCTGGCTCGCGCACGAGGCGATGGTTATCGCTAATGCACATAACAGGACGGAGCCGATGTTTCTTCGAAGCTTAGGAATTTGTGCCAGCATAGATTACAGTATCTCCAGGTTGCACTTGGACGCCGCGCGCCAAACTGCTGGTGATGATATCGCCGATAGCGGTGGCGGGTTCAACTGAAGAAATGCGAATTTTTCCAATCAGGGTGCCTTCCCGCAAAACAAGCATTTCAGAGTTCAGTTCGACGCCATGGCGAGCCCCAAGATTTAGAACGACAAAATTGTACGCTTGATTAACTGCAAGGATGGTACCGCGAACACCCGCTCTGCGGACACTAGTTTCCCGGCGTTTTTTCTCTTCCTGGACTTGGGTCGAGCGCTCCTGAGTGCTCTGAAGTTTTTCGGACAAGAAGGCTTTCTCTTTTTCGGCGCTGTCGAGTTGACGGCGGGCATCATCGAGTTGCGTCTTTAAGTCTCCCGTCTGGGCGCCAGCGGCGGGACTTTCCGCCGGCTTGGCCGCTGTTCCTGCTTCTTCGACACGCTTTTGCAACGAAGCAATCTCATTCTGGTTGGCATCCAATTTGGTTTGCAAATCGGCCTTTTCTTTCTGCAATTGCGCAAGTTCCGCTTCAGCCTTTGCCGCCTTGTTTTCTGCTTCCGCGACTTTGTCTTCTCCTCCCATTACAGTTGTTTCACTGGTTCCGGAACTTGGTTGTTGCCCAGTTACGCGTCGGTGCTGCGCCGCATCGCGCACCCGTGCTGCCTCGGCATTCGCTGCATTTGCACGCAGAGTTTTCACTTTGTGACTGTTGAGAAGCCCGAAGACTGCCGCCAGCACCAGGCATAGGATCGAAAGTCCGATCACGTTTTTTTGCGTGATAGCAAAACTGGCCGATTCCCGATGTATCATGAAGCGTGCTCTTGTACCAACGAATGATGCCGAAATGCAAATTCCAATTTCGGGTTCATGGCAGGATTTAGAATCATCGAAGTTTGAATTCAGATTGCGTTTCTCGACGTTTCAACCGATAAACACGCGCCATGGGTCAACAGCATCGGGTGCGAGCCAAGCGCAAGCGACGAAGAGCCTATCTGCAGCGCAAAAAGGTATCACTTCGCGCAACTCGCCGAGATCCAGTCAAGCCGCGGCCGAAAAAGCAATCCACCGCTGCCGAATAGCTCTGCCACGCTCGTTGGGGTGCGAAATTCAGTATGTTGAAGGTTGATGCAACGACTTCCAGCAATGCCGCAGAGCCCGCGTTATTTAATTGTCGATGGGCACAGCATCATTTTTGCCTGGCCAGAGTTGCGTACGCTGCACGAACGACGTGCCTCGGCTGCGCGCGAGGAATTAATCAAGCGGCTACGCAATTATCAGGATTGGACCGGTGTACGTGTGGTAATTGTTTTTGATGGGAAAGCCACGAACGTCAGCACGACCTCAGATCCAGGCGACGTACAAATCTTTTATTCGCGCAGTGGACAAACAGCCGATGCCATCATTGAGCGACTCGCGAACAAGTACGCAGAGCAGTTTGACCTGATGGTGGCGACCTCAGACACAATGGAGGCAGAGACAGTGCAGGCTTGCGGCGCGGCATGGATTTCTCCCGTCGCACTGGGTAACCTTCTTTCCCTGCATCGTTAAATGGCCAAAGCGGACTGAAGTAGGAGACTTACGGCAGAAGGAACGGCGGAATTCGATGCATTGCGCTAACAGGCGAAAAGGATAGCGTCGGGCCATGGCGGCAGATCACGGCGTGTTCACGTTGGGTCATTCCCCCGATCCAGATGATGCGTTCATGTTTTATGCGATCGCAGAAAACAAAATCGATCTTCGCGGTTATCGGTTCGAACATCGACTGGAAGATATTCAGACGCTGAATGAACGCGCGCTTCGGGGCGAGCTGCACATTTCTGCCATCTCCATTCACGCCTACGCATATGTGAGCAAGCGTTATGCGCTGCTCCCCTGCGGCGCGAGCATAGGGGATGGGTATGGGCCAATCGTCGTCCGAAAAGATCTAATGCCCAGCATTCAATCCGCCGATGGACATACTGGCCCTGTTGAACAACCAAAGCCGAATCAAGGTGCCGATCTTCGCGAGTCGTTGCGCAATTGTGTGATCGCTGTTCCCGGGCGTATGACCAGCGCACTTCTCGCGCTTCAGCTTTTTCTTGGGGAATTCGAGTTTGTTGTTGTGCCGTTTGATCAAATCTTCGATGCGGTAAAAAAGGGGCGTGCCGACGCTGGCCTAATCATTCACGAAGGTCAGCTTACCTATGCGCGATCGGGCTTTCAGAAAGTGATCGACCTCGGCGAATGGTGGAAGCGTGCAACAGGATTGCCGCTGCCGCTCGGCGGCAACGTCTTGCGCAAGGACATCCCGAAGGCGGTGCAACACGATCTGCTCGAGATTGTCCGCGAAAGCATCGAGTTCGGTCTGGCGCATCAGGACGAGGCAGTACACCATTCGCTTCCTTATGCGCGCGATATGGACGCGACGCTAGCCGGTAAATTCATTGGGATGTATGTGAACGAATTCACTCGCGATTACGGTGAGCTTGGACGCGCAGCTATCCGAAGATTCCTAGGCGAAGCGCGCGATAAAGGCTACATCGACGCTCCAATCGAAATTGAGTTTGTCGAATAAATCAGGGCTGTTTTTTTGGTTTCTGGATTTTCTCCGTCTGCTTCACGACGAATGATTTTACGCGGGCGAACTCCTTCTGGAATCCGTTCTTGAAATCGTGTGGCCCGTACTCGAAAAGCACAACAAAGCAGAAAGCCAGAACGATGAACAGGGCGAACCAAAAAATCCCGCGCAACAACGCCATGATTGACAGAGTAACTTGCTCGAGGGACACGGTCAACGCTGCCTCTCTACTGAGCAAGTTCCAGATTGAACTGGGATCGAAGCCGCGATCTTCGTCAACTCCTTGCACAGCTTCGGCTTGGCAGGCGACAGAGTGATTTGCCCTCTCCCGCTCTCTTATCTTTGCGGGCTTTCCGTCCACCGGCGCCGGTTCCGCGACTGCGTGTTTTTGCCGCCGCCAGGATCGGCAAAGTACGAATTGAACGGGAGACCGAAACTGCCATGCTTTTGGTGCCATGCGCGTGCCGCTGCTTGATCTTAACGAACAATATCGCACTCTAGCCGAGCCAATCCATGAGGCGATTCGTGCCGTCCTGGCAAGCCATCGTTTCATTCTCGGGCCGCAAGTGAAGGCGTTTGAGAAAGCGATCTGCGCCTATTGCAAGGCACCCCATGCGATCGGACTTTCATCCGGGACAGACGCTCTCCTGGCCGTTCTGATGGCGTTTGGAGTCGGGCCCGGCGATGCCGTCATCACGACGCCTTACACATTTTTTGCTACGGCTGGATGCATCGCGCGCACCGGCGCGAGACCACTTTTTGTGGATATCGATCCGATCACTTACAACATCTGCCCGTCCGCAATTCAGGAGTGCTTCGAAAAAAATTGCCAGCGCGATTCGAACGGTGAATGGAAAACCAGGAGCGGAGAGAGAGTCCGCGTCATTGTTCTGGTCCATTTGTTCGGTTTGTGCTGCGAGATGGACGCGATCCACGAGGTTTCGGAACACTACCGGCTCGACGTAATTGAAGATGCGGCGCAGGCAATTGGCGCGGAGTATCCGTTTGGCGAAAGAGCCGCGAAAGCAGGGACGATGGGCGAAGCGGGTTGCTTTAGCTTTTATCCCTCGAAAAACCTTGGGGCGGCTGGTGATGCGGGGATGATCATTTGCCGCGACGAAAAGCTGGCAAGGGAACTGCGCATTTTCAGAGAACACGGCATGGAACCCCGTTATTATCATCGCGTCATCGGCGGGAATTTTCGCCTGGACGAAATCCAGGCGGCAATTCTTGCGGTAAAACTTCCGTACTTGGAACGCTGGTCAGCGGCGCGGCGCGCCGCCGCGGATTTTTACCGCGCAGAATTGGCACGCGCCGGGTTGGCGGAAAAGATCACGTTGCCTGCCGAACCGTATCGTGGCCGCGGCTTAACGAATCACCATATTTATCACCAATACGTCATTCGCGCACCAATGCGCGATGATTTGCGCGAGCATCTTGCTAAACGCGAGATCGAGACGGCGATCTATTATCCGCTTGGCTTGCACGAGCAAAAATGTTTTGCCTATCTCGGTTACAAGAAAGGTGATTTCCCACAGGCCGAGCGCGCCGCGCGCGAGGCGCTTGCTCTACCAATTTATCCGGAGATTTCGCGCGAAGCGCAGCGACAGGTAATCGGGGCGCTTTCCGAATTCTTCAACTGAAGGCCAGCCGCTTTATTCGCGAAGCGCGAGCCGTCAAATTCCCAAAGGGCACAGATCGCGTCGCCTATCCGCGAAGGTGGACTCGCCACCTCGAACAACGCGACGGCAACAGGGAATACCGATGGCCAAACGACTTGCGAGCTGCACAGCGCGAGCCTATATCAACGCTCGCACGGACGGGTAGGTACCGAAGTGGCCAAACGGGGCAGACTGTAAATCTGCTGGCTTTACGCCTTCGCTGGTTCGAATCCAGCCCTGCCCAATTCCGTGCCGATCGGCTCCGCCGAATTTTAATGGCCTCTTCGCTGGCCACCTTCGCGGCGGCCGTAGCCCCCGCCCCCGCCATAGCCACCGCCGCCATAACCGCGCCCTCCGCCACCGGGCGGCCGTGCCTCTCGCGGACGGGCTTCGTTGACGGTCAACGCTCGACCTTCAACGGTTTGACCGTTGAATTTGGAAATGGCGTTTTGCGCGTCCTGCTCTGAGCCCATTGTGACAAAAGCAAAGCCACGCGACTTGCCGGTGAATCTATCTTGCATGAGAGTGACTTCTTGCACGGCGCCAGCCTGTGAGAAAAGCTCCTGCAGTTCGTTTTCCGTCGTGTTGAAGGAAAGATTGCCTACGTATAATTTGGTTCCCATTGAGTTTATTCTGGAAAACGCAGCCAGGTCACTGTTCCCGCTTATCGGATTTCAAATCGCCGCTGAATAAACTCAACTGACAATCCACCAACTGCCGAGCTTCCGTTTTTCCGTTTCGTCTGATTAGTAAAATGCTTCTTTTAAGAAAGCAATAAGAATCAGGGATCAATTTTTTCCTTCCCAAAGATGGTTAAATCCACTAGCGCGAATGGGAAAAAGTTCACTGCCCGCGTCGCGGTGGTGGCCGCAGGCGTGGTCAGCCCACTGGGATTCGGGTTGAGCGAAACGCTCGATTCGTTGCGCGAGGCACGCGATTGCGTCAACCGAGTAACGCGATTTTCGGTAGCGCAATGTCGATGCAAGACCGCAGGTCAAGTGCCCGCTGAGCGTCTGCTCGACGAGCAGCGTAACAGAGTCCGCGCTCGACGGTTGCATCGCGCGTCGCACATGATCATTTGCGCGCTAGGAGAAGCGCTGACGCAGGAGCCTCAGTTCAAACCTGAGTTGACGGTAATTGGAACAACGAGCGGTGGCATGTCTTACGGCGAAGATTACTACCGGTCATTAAAGCAAGGTGGAAATTTGCGACATTCGCCGACTTGGATCGCGAATTATCCAGCGCAAAAGCCAGTGATCGATGCGCTGGAAGCCTTCGGAATTGCTGCACCATGCGAGGTGGTTTCAAATGCCTGCGCCTCCGGCACGAACGCTATCGGTCACGCATTCGACTGTGTGCGATCGGGCCGCTACCAGCGCGTGTTGACCGGTGGGTATGACGCACTCTCGGAACTCGTCTTCGTCGGCTTCGATTCGCTTCAGGCCTCGACGCCAGAGAAATGCCGTCCATTCGATCGACATCGCACCGGCATGGTTCTCGGAGAAGGCGCGGCGGTTCTCGCCTTAGAAAACTTTAATGCTGCTCGGGCGCGTGGCGCGACTGTTCTCGCAGAAATAACCGGCTACGGCATTTCCACCGACAATTTTCACCTGACGCAGCCAGATCCCTCCGGTATCGGACCACGGCGCGCGATGGAGCGAACCCTGCAGAGCGCCCACATTTCAGCCGATGCAGTCGATTACATTAACGCGCACGGAACTGCTACGCCCTTCAATGATACAGCCGAAGGCAAAGCAATCAGCGAATTATTTGATCGCGTGCCGGTAAGCTCGACCAAGAGCATGATGGGTCATTCGTTAGGGGCGGCCGGTGCCGTCGAAGCCGTCATCTGCCTGCTCGCGCTCCAGCATCAATTTCTTCCTCCCAACATTAATTTTCGCGCTCCAGACGAAGATATTCACCTAAACATTGTTGCGAACAAAGCGCAGCCAGCCCTTGTGAGCACAGTTCTTTCGAACTCCTTCGGCTTCGGCGGGACGAACGCTTCGATTCTGATGCGTAAATTCGACGCATGAGTCTGGCAATCGCCGGCATGGGGTGGATCACACCCCTTGGAAGCGGCATTGATCCGGTATGGGAGCGTTTGCTCCAGGGTGATGAAGCGCAGGCGGAAAAGATCACGGAACAATTCAGTAATCAATGTTACAGCGTTTTTCGAGTACCTGAATCCGCGCTGACCAGTTCGCCCCGCCACCCACGTCTTCGCCGGGCCAGCATGATTTCGCGCTTTGCCGCCGCCGCGGGTTTGGAGGCGTTGCAAGCCGCAGGAGTAAAGCTCGATTCGCAGAGTGCAGAACGAATGGCGCTCGTCTTCGCAATCTCAAACGGCGGGGTGATTTACACGAAGCGCTTTTATCGTGACATCGTTGAGGGGAGCGCGCAATCAGCCAGTCCGCTCCTGTTTCCTGAAACAGTCTTCAACGCGCCAGCGAGTCATCTCGCAGCGATTCTCGGTATCACCGGCGCCACCTACACTCTGGTGGGTGATAGCGCGGCAGGTCTTCTAGCGATAAGAATGGCCGAGGACTTGATGACGAATGAGGCGCTCGATTATTGCCTGGTCGTCGGGGCGGAAGAGGTCGATTGGCTGTTGTGCGACGCGTATCGGCGATGGCGGCTGCTCCGCTTGGCGCCTCCGGTAGAGCCATTCGGTCGAATCGATCGAGGAATGATCTTGAGCGAAGGGGCAGGAGCAATCCTGCTTCGACGGGACGGCCCGATAATAATCGAAGGCACTCACGCCGGCGGGAATTACCGGAAACGCGCGGAAGCGGAAGAGTTAATGAAGCGGATTCTCTGCGATCTCAGCCGAACCAAAATTGATTTTGTTATCTCGAGCGCAAACGGCACATTTATCGATAAGGCGGAAAGCAGGGTGCTACAGCAAGTTATCCCCGATGCATTCGTCTATACGGCAAAGCCAGCTCTTGGTGAGAGCGTTGGCGCTGCCGGACTGTGGCAGGTCATTTTAGGAGGCCAGGCTTTGCATTGTGGTGAACTTCCGCCCCTGCTTCACGTAAGGCGAACAATTCCATTGCAGATTTCGCCTACGCGTGTGTCCTTGGCGGCGGCAGGTCGCGCAATCGTCTTAGGCTCTGGAGTCAATCAGCAGGTCGCAGGTTTGCGGTTGTCGATCCGATGATTGTGGATTCAATTCGTCAAGTGGCCAGCGCTCGGGATCTCAGCGCAGAGTGCTTTTGGGCTTTTCAGGAAGCCTTTGCTGCAGTACTTTCGGCGTCCGCCATGCGAAAGCCGGTTTTGTTGTTCATCGCTCTCCTTGCGAGCGCCGGTTTAATGAGAGGCGCAATCAAGACTCCGGAGAATGCTCCGATTGAAATTACGTCTACTGGGGAAACGACGTATGAAAACGGACTGGCAACGGCGCGCGATAATGTTGCGATTCATGTGGGCGACACAGACATTTACGCCGACTACGCACAGTACAATTCCAGCACGCACGATGTGGAACTGAGAGGCCACGTGCGGATCTATCGTGATGTGAGCCTCTACATTGCCGATAGCGGTGTGTATAACACTGACACAAAAAAAATTCGGGCGATAAAAACGCGAACAGAGTCCGAACCCTATTTTGTAAGCGGCGAAAATGTGACTGAAATTTCCGAAAACGGTTACCTCATACGCAACGGAACGTTCACGACGCATGATGCGCCGAGCCCCGATTTCCATCTTCGAGCACGAACGATTCGTCTCTACGAGGGGGATCGAGTGATTTTTGTGAATGTGACGGCGTTCGTTGGAAAAGTGCCGGTTTTCTGGTGGCCCTATATGTATCAATCGCTCAGCGACGCGTTCAGCTTTACGGTTTCACCAGCGTACCTGAGTTCATGGGGACCGTCGCTTCTTGGCGAGGTGACATTTCCGATCACAGACCACATCAAAGGGCGCCTCCGGCTTGATTACTTTGGCCGTCGGGGCCCCGCCGTCGGCTTCGATCCGACTATTGATTATGGAAAGGACGACAATAGCCAGGCCCGTCTCAAGACTTTTTACATTAATGATCAAAACCCCGATATAAATCAGACGGCCGTGCCGCGACAGAATGTTCCTACAGGGCGATACCGGCTTAGTCTCGAAGACCGGACGAACTTTTCCGACGATATCTACGGCATCGTCAATATCACGAAGCTAAGTGACCAGTACGTGATGCAGGACTTCTATCCGGGTGAGTTTCGTGTCAATCCTGTTCCGGACAATGTTGTTTCAATAGCAAAAACGGACCCATTTTATACCCTGACCGGCATAACCCGTTTTCAGTCGAACGATTTCTTCACGACAACCGAACGTTTACCGGAAGTTGTATTGGACATTAAGCGTCACGCGCTTTTCGGAGGACCCATTTTTTATGAAGGCGAGACCGGCTTTGCTAACTTGCAGCTACAATTCCCGGAGGGTGCCGGTTTCGAGAATTATGGGACGACGCGTTTGGACACCTTCCATCAACTAACTTATCCAAACACATACTTTGGGTGGCTTTCCATCGTGCCGCGGGTCGGCTTTCGCGGCACCTATTATGGTCAGACATTTGATCTGGGAACGACAACCTTCACGCCACCCTCAAATCCGCTCGTGCCGGATTTTATTCTCCCGCCCCCGACGTTGGCTAACCCGATCAAGTTCGATGGAGACACTTTTCGCACAGTTTTTAATACGGGAGCAGAGGCCTCTTTCAAGGTCTCGCGGACATGGGAGAATGTGCAAAGCCGCGCCTTTGGGTTGGATGGACTTATGCACGTTTTCCAACCATTCACAGACTTTGCGTACGTCTCAGAAAACGGTCCAAACCCCGAGTCAATCTTGCAGTTCGATCGATTTGAACCGTCCACGCAATTGCGGGCGATCGACTTCCCTGAGTTCACTCCAATCGATTCAATCGCTAGTTGGACGGTCTGGCGGCTCGGTATTCGCAACCGCTTGGAAACACGGCGCGATGACCAAACGTTCACTTGGTTTGAGCTCGATAGCTTTTTTGACGTAAACTTCGACAATCCATACGACCGCACCGATTACTCAAACTTCTTTAATAATGTCCGCTTTACGCCGCTGCCCTGGATGTCGTTCTCGGTCAACTCCCAAGTGCCGGCTTTCGCCAAGGGTTTTACGGAAGTCAATACGACCGCGAGCGTTCAGCCGATAGCCAATCTGCAATTGAGCGTTGGGCATCGTTATTTGAATAACAATCCATTTTTCCAGAATAGCAGTTTGTTTGTTGTCGGCGGATATTATCGACTCAATGATAACTGGGGCGTTGGAGCCCAGGAACAATATGAAGCCACGACCGGCATTCTCGAGGAGCAGCGCTACTCTATTTACCGCGATCTGACGAGCTGGGTGGCCTCGTTCGGGGGAGTGATACGCGACAACTCCGGCGTGAACGAATACGGCGTGCTGTTTACCGTGACGCTCAAAGCATTCCCGAAATTTGGATTCGATTTGAACTTCGATCCCACTTCCCAGGGACAATGAACGAAAGTGCGCGGACAATGCCAAGCTTGTTGAGTGCGTTCTGCTTGCGCTGCGGCTGATTCGCCTGCGTCCCGTTCTTTCGGTTATGGATCTCGCAATCATCGGCTCGGGGTACGTTGGTCTTGTGACCGGCGCATGTTTCGCCGATGTCGGCCATAATGTCATTTGCGTCGATAACGACGTGCAGAAAATCAAACTGCTACAATCTGGCGACGTGCCGATATATGAGCCGGGCCTTGAAGAAGTAATTCATCGCAATGTCTCAGCGCATCGATTGCGTTTCACCGGCAGCATTCGAGAAGGCGTGGATGATTCACAGATCATTTTTATCGCCGTTCCCACTCCCCAGCAGCCAGATGGCGATGTGGATCTTAGCTTCCTCGAGAAAGTCGCGCGCGACATCGCCGCGGTATTGTCCGATTATCGAGTGATTGTCGACAAGAGCACAGTACCAGTGAAAACGGGCGAAAAAGTGGCTGAATCAATCAAAAGATATAACCGCCACGGCGCCAACTTCGATGTTGTCAGCAATCCCGAATTTTTGCGCGAAGGCTGTGCGGTTGCTGATCTGATGCATCCGGATCGCATCGTGATTGGAGCGCAAAGCGAGCGTGCCATCGATCTCATGAAGAAGGTTTATGAGCCATTCATGGCACCGATCCTTGTGACTGATATTAGCAGCGCCGAGCTCATCAAACATTGCGCAAACTCATTTCTGGCACTGAAAATTTCATACATCAACGCGGTCTCGGCGATTTGCGAGGCGAGCGGCGCCGATGTCGAAAAAGTCGCGGACGGGATTGGAATGGATCATCGCATTGGCCGTGATTTTCTTAATGCTGGGATTGGATACGGCGGCTCGTGTTTTCCCAAAGACATTGCTGCATTCATTACGATCAGCGAACGCCTCGGTGTTCCGTTCAATTTACTGAAGGAAGTGCAACGAATAAACACCGCCCAGAAAGAGCGTTTTCTGAAAACGATTCGTGAAACGCTGTGGGTTCTTCGGGAAAAACGAATTGCGGTCTGGGGTCTCACATTCAAGCCAGATACAGACGATGTTCGTTCGTCTGTTGCGATCGAGCTGGTCGCAGACCTGCTGCGCGAAGGAGCGCATGTGGTCGCCTATGACCCGAAAGGAATACAAAAGGCCCGCGCCGTAAAAACGGTCGCCGCAGCCGAATTTGCTCCGTCCGCTCTCGAGGCGGTGAGTAATGCCGAAGCGCTGATCATCGCCACGGAATGGAACGAATTTGCTAATGTCGACCTGGCTGTGATGAAGGAAAAAATGAGGACGCCGATCGTCTTTGACGGACGAAATCTGTTGGATCCTGAAACGATGCGGACCCTGGGGTTTCATTATCATTCGATTGGGCGCGCCAGCGCGAAGCCGGGATAAACCCTTTGCCGACGATCTGTGGCGAAGCTCTCTGTGCTCGCCGAATTGCGCTGGCGGCACTGCGCAGGTGGCGAAGCGAAGGACGCTTTGCCGATCTCATCATCTCGGAATTTCTTGCGAAGGCGAAGCTTACTCAGTCAGATCGCGCGTTTGCTCTCGAACGGTCTTACGGCAGCACTTGCAGCCTCGAGCCAGAAGAAAACGAAGAAGCCGTGCGGTGCGTTCTGGCCGACTTGTCGATCTTGCGACTGGGAAGAAGAGAAGTATTCGCTTCCGTTTGGAGATCGTTTTGACCGTGCCTTTGCTGCAAAATTTGTGCGCGCCACTTAGGGCCGGCCTCAGTTGCATCTAGCGCGACTGATGGAATCATAACCGTCTTATGCACGATATTCGCTGGGACAATCTCGCCAAACTTCTTGTGGAATATTCCATCCGGCTCAAACGAAACGAAACCGTGTTGATCGAAGCATTCGATATCCCGGATGAAATGACAATCGCACTCATTCGAGCGGCGCAGAAGTTGAGAGGCATCCCTTTTGTGCAGACTCAGCACGCCCGAATCAACCGCGCGCTTGCGCTCGAAGCATCCGATCGGCAGTTGAATCTTTTGGCAAGGCATGAACTGGCACGGATGAAAAAAATGGATGCATACATCGCTGTGCGCGGCAGCAACAACATCACGGAGTTATCCGACGTGCCGCCGGAAAAGATGAAGTTGCTCGTCAAGAAAATGCGCCCGGTGCAGGACCAGCGAGTAAAAAAAACGAAATGGGTGGTTTTGCGCTGGCCGACACCGTCAATGGCACAACTTGCCGGAATGAGCACGGAGGCGTTTGAAGATTTTTATTTCGAAGTCTGCACACTGGATTATCGCAAACTCCAGCCCGGCATGAAAGCGCTTAAGCGGTTGATGGAAAAGACAGATCGCGTCGAGATCAAAGGCCCCGGGACCGACCTCCGTTTCAGTATCAAGGGAATTCCAGCCGTGATCTGTGGCGGCGATCGCAATATTCCCGATGGCGAAGTTTTTAGCTGCCCGGTGAAAGATTCCGTAGAGGGTCATGTGACGTTCAACGCGCCGAGTATTTATCAGGGCATCGGTTTCGATGCCATCCGTCTCGATTTCGAAAACGGAAAGATTGTCGATGCGACAAGCAACGAAACAAAAAAGCTGAACAAGATTCTCGATTCAGATACAGGCGCGCGTTACATCGGCGAATTTTCGCTTGGGTTTAATCCTCGCGTTTTGCAGCCGATGCGGGACATCTTGTTCGATGAGAAGATCGCAGGCTCGTTTCATCTAACTCCGGGACAAGCTTACGAAGAAGCGGACAACGGGAACCGGAGCCAGGTCCATTGGGACATGGTAAGCATCCAGCGTCCAGAATGCGGCGGCGGTGAAATTTATTTTGACGGCAAATTGATCCGTCGAAACGGGGAGTTTTTACCGAAGCAACTGTGTTCGCTAAATCGAAGCGGATTGGCCAAACGCGCTTAAGCTGAGTGAGCGAAAGTAGCTCGGCTGGTACCGGCTACAAGAATCTCTCTTTGTGGTCTGGTAAATCTGGACTCGTCACGTCTCCTTCGCGCTCTGGCCGAGCAGATTCAACTGCATCATGCCGATCTCGCCGCTTTCAGCGAGCTGCAAATTCGCAATTTCGAATACAGGCGGTCCCTCGGCTGGACTTGGTCCGGCGCCCGGCAACTGAACGATAACTTGCTTGGAATTCGAATTCAGGACGACCGATGCGATCTCAAGCGACGGCGAAAACTCGATCGTCGTGATTTGGAATGGGACCGTGATGAAAACAGATGCTCGGCCCTGCTGCGACGGCGTGAGTTGGACCGGCGCTGTCTCGAAATTAGGGACGACTTGCAATCCCGCGACGGCGAATGACGGCGAGCCGGTCGCAGTTTGCCTCTGCTGTTGAGACGGAATCATCCGAATCGTACCAAGTGCTCCCCCGACGGGCTGAACCTTTGCCACTTCGAAACTGACCTGCAAATTCAACGCAGGCTGAGGCTGCTGGGGTGCAGGCAACCGCATCGTGACAAGCTTGGATATGGGGCGCACTTTTAGGACACCCATTCTAAAGCTCGACGTCAACTGCATGGCTGCGATCTCGAAAGAGAACGTGAGCTGCACGGATGTCTGCATTGTGGCAGCGGGTTGCGGTTTGGCCACGGCGGCGGATGGACGTTTGTCTATTGGAGCGGTTGGGATTTGGGTTGTTTCAGGCATCTTTGCAGGGGTGGTTGTTTGCGGAAATACGGGCTCAGTGAAAATGGTAGCTGGCAAACCAGACGCGGGCTCGGCGACGGTCTCGGCCACGGGGGATTGAGTCGCAGCCGAGGTCGTTTCATAAGGCAGGGGTTGCCATTGCCCGATCGGTTCAATTTCCGGCTCTGCTGACGCTAGCTCTGCGGACAGTGCGACTTCCCCGGCCGCTTCGGAAACTTCACTCGGCGTTTCGGGCGTTATTGTAGAGGGTCGGCTTAATTCACTGATTGCCGAAACCTCAGCTACTTCAGGTGTCTGCGAAACGTCCGGCCGCGAGGCATTGGCCGTTTGTTCCACAACCGGCCCTACTGACGATTCAACGACCGGCTCAGCGAGCGAGAACTGCGGTTCACTCGGTCGCAAGATTTCCGCCGTCTGTTCGACAACTGGTCCTGCTGAAGACTCAAGGGCCTGCTCAGTGAGCGACGTCAATTCGCGATCTGATTCTGATTTGTAGTAACCGGGCGTTTGAGACGCTTTCCCTCCCAAACCTGCCAGCTGATCAAAAGCACCGCTCAATTTTGCGGGAGGCAAGCCGCTGCGCCGCAACGAAGGTTTCGAGGCTGTTAATTGTAGCGAAACCTGGCGGGGCCCGCCAAAAAAGCTGTTGCCCTGCGCATCGCCCTTTTGCGCCAGTGCCACGCTGGGTTTAAGCGTTCGGGGGCGGGTGGCGAACCTGGTCTGCCAATACCTCAGGATGTTGAGGGTGTAGCGGTAGCGGCGAAGCTCGGGAACGACAACCCAGGCTAGCAGAAAGATGCCGGCTAACAGCAATCCACCGACAAGCCACGTTCGCCGACTGGCTATCCCGACAATGCCGGGCTGTGAGATTTTGGCCGGCCCGAGTGTTGTGGCGGGAGATGTAGCGACAACAGGGGCTGCGGATGGATTTGTTTGGCTCGCGGCTGATTGATCATTTTGTCCTTTAGAAGCAGACGAAGCGACCGGCGCCTCAGCGGGCAAAGCCGCTACAGTTGTCGAGCCTACACCAGAAGACGAGGCCGAAACCGCAGTTGTAGGTGCTTCCTGTGGCCGACCGCTTGATCCCGCCGCAGTCGACTCATTCGACTTGGATACAGAGGGCTGTTGAGCCGGTCCCCCCCCACTCACAGATTCCGCCACAGCAATTGGTGGGCTCGCCGCGGGGGCCAAAGAAGCACGGGATTCGCCTTTCGATATTTCTGCTTGCTTGTTTGCAGCAAAAACGCTAGCCGGAATAGGACTTGGCTCAACTGCTGGGCTGCCTTCTGCCTGCGACGCAATGGCACTGGCTGAGTCAAACGCGGGTGCGGGCGCCACCGCAATTTCCGCAGTCTGCATCCAGCCGACGTCATAAAAAGCGTCCGCAAAAACGTTGTTGAGCGCTGGCGTATAGATCTTTTTGGCTGAAGCGGTCCAATCGGCGGCCTTCTCGGAATTGTTGTGTTTAAATTCCCACGCCGCTTGGGCATAATAGAGAGCTGGCGTATCTCCAGTAAACTGGAACTGCTCCATCATAGCCTGCGCGCGACTCTCCTTTCCCTCGAGCAAAAGCGTCATGTAAATTTTGAATTTAATGAGTTCTGCCGCCTGATTTTTATCGCCCCCTGGCGTTTGTTTATACAACGCTTCAAAACGCTCCCGCGCCTTTGCGTAGTCTTTCTTCTTAAATGGAATTTGCGCGAGATTATATTGCGCCTCACGGAATTTCGGATCCAGCTTGGCTGCCTTTTTGAATGCTGCTTCGGCTTCCTCAAACTCCTTCTGCTCCATCAGGATCTCGCCCCGTAGATTGAGAGTTGCCGGCTGATTCGGTCCCGCCTGGTCCGCTTCATCGATTAATTTACGCGCTGTCGCAAAATCGCGCTGCCGAAGGGCCTGTTGCGCTTGCTCGAATTTTGAACGCGCCAAGGCCTTCGTTTTTTCCGCACGCTCGGCAGCCGTCATTAGCGGCAATGAAGGGCGCGCCTCGCCAGCTGGTTTTTCAAGCCACCCGACTTCGTACAGTGATTCTGCGAAAAGTTTGTTCATTTGCAGCGAAAAACTTTTCTCCGCTGCGCTCATCCAATCTTTTGCCTCCTTTTGATTCTTGTGCTGGAGCGCCACGGCTGCTTTCACATAGTCGACAGCAGGCGTGTCAGACGAAAGCTCCAACTTGGCCAGGATAGAATCGACCGTGTTCTCTTTTCCCTCCAGCAGGTAAGTCAAAAGGATCTTGTACTGAATAAGCTGCGAAGCTTCGCTTGCCAGATCGGGGCCACTGCTGGAAAGCAGCTGCTGAAAACGATTCCGAGCCTCCGTCCAATCCTTCTTGAGAAACGGGATTTCCGCAAGGTTGAAGCGCGCATTCCAAAACTTGGGATCGATCCGGGCCGCTTCGAGCAATGCTGCTTCCGCTTTGTCGTAGTTACCTTGCCGCATCAGGATAACGCCGCGCAAATTTTTCGACGCGGCGAGATCGGGTTGGCGGGTATCGATCGCGTCGAGTTCCTTTAACGCTTCTGGAAAATTGTTCGCATCGAACGCCCGGAAGGCTTTATTGTACATTTCTTCCAGTTCCGATTTGGTCGGAGCGACATTTTCCGCTGCAAGCGAGGTTAGCGCCAGCACTGCGATGGCAACGATCTTCCAGATTCTCATGAAGTAGGGATTGAAGCTTCGATCATCGCTCCTGGCAAGTCCAAAGTTGAACTCAACCAGGTCGATTTTCAGCCCGCTTCGGAAAAATGGGAGTGGGCACCAGATCGAAAGCCCCACGTTGGGCCAGGCGTCGAACTTCTGTCATTTCAAGCGACGCGCAGCGTAGTGGAGAACATCTCTTACTGTTTGGCTAACAAAGAGAGATGTCTCGACTTCGCTCGACATGGCAAGAAACCGAAGGCGGCGGTCTCGTTGAATCGCCGCCGCCTTTCGAAAACCTCTTTTCAAACGACATGAACGTTCCAATCGCGAGGATGCCCCACCAAAACACCATTGGTTTAACCGCTCAAAATCAATTCAAATTCGCGACGATCCGCAGTCCTTCCAGAGTGAGGTGCGGACGAATCACACCGATTTCCGGCAACCGCCCTGCGATTAGTTGCGCGTAGCCGCCCGTCGCTACGACGTAAATTTTTTTTTTGCGCGGAAACTGCTCTGCTCTGATCCGCCCAAGGATTTCGCAGACCAGCCCACGATAACCAAATACGGCGCCGGATAACATTGCCTCGACTGTCGATTTACCGATTGCGCGTCGCGGCTCTTTCAAAGAGAGCTTCGGCAGGAGCGCCGTTCGCTGATAAAGAAAATTGGTCATCGCTTCCAGCCCCGGCGCGATCACGCCTCCAATGTATGTGCCGCGATCAGAAACGATGTCGAAAGTTACCGCCGTGCCGAAATCCACCACGATAGCGGGAAATCCGTAAAGACCCGTAACTGCCGCGGCGTTTGCCAGACGGTCCGCGCCAATCGATTTCGGTTTGGGATAATCAATGCCGACGCCCAGTTTCAGCGTCGAATCCAGCCAGAGCGCCTCCAGTTTTCCGATGGCCTTTGAAATCGCAGGATTTTTTCTTGGCACCACCGAAGAAACAACCACTTTTCGCACCCTTTGCTTTCTCAAAAATCCCGTAACCACACTGCTTGAAAGCTTGCTCGTCGCGATCCGCACGGGAGCCGAAATCCGCGTAGCAGACGCGAACGCCAGCTTCGTGTACGAATTACTGATATCGACTAGCAGATAATCGGTCGTTGGCGTAGAAGCCGAGCGGGTCATAAAGAAAGCGGGATGTTACGCACGCGCTACATGGAACACCCTGCAGCGTCAAGCCCGGTTGCCGGGACGCGGACTCCTGGCGTGGCGAGCTTGCGACGATTCCATCAACCGGGTACTCTTGGTTTGTGAGAAAACTGGTGCATCGCCCGCGGCGTTTACGGCGTTCCCCTGCTGTGCGAAACCTCGTCCGCGAGACACATTTAAGCGGTCACGATTTTATTCTCCCGCTGTTTGTGAGCGAGAAATTGGAGCAACGCCGCCCGATCGCAAGCATGCCAGGGGTTTTTCAGCTCTCTGTGAAGGAGATTGTTGATGAAGCGCGGCGGGCTCAGGATCTGGGGCTGCAAGCTGTTCTACTTTTCGGCATTCCAGAACACAAAGACGAACAGGCAAGCGGCGCTTATGCGGAAAACGGAATCGTCCAAAAAACGTTGCGGGCCATCAAATCAAAATGCCCCGACCTCGTCACGATCACCGACGTCTGCTTGTGCGAATACATGAGCCACGGTCACTGCGGTGTCACGCACATCGACGGGGACCATTTCCAAGTTCTCAACGATGAGACCGTTGAGCTTCTCGTCAAAACTGCACTCTCTCACGCCGCAGCGGGCGTGGACATGGTGGCGCCTAGTGACATGATGGATGGTCGCATCGGCGCTATTCGAGAAGCGCTCGATGCCGGTGGCTTCGATCAAACCGGGATTATGAGTTATGCGGCCAAATTTGCGTCAGCTTTTTATGGTCCCTTTCGCGAGGCTGCGGAGAGTCCACCGCAATTTGGCGATCGTCGATCTTACCAAATGGATTACGCCAACGCAGATGAAGCACTGCGCGAAGTGGCGTTGGATATCGAAGAAGGAGCGGACATCGTGATGGTGAAACCAGCTCTACCGTACATCGACATCCTCTGGAGGGTGCATGAGCGCTTTGGCAAACCGACCGCCGTTTATCATGTAAGCGGTGAGTATGCGATGATCAAAGCGGCCGCCGAAAAAGGCGTTGTCGATGAACGCGCTGCTGTTCTCGAGATCATGACTGCGCTGAAACGCGCCGGCGCGGATGTAATCATTACGTATTGGGCGCGCGAGCTCGCAAAATGGGTGCGGGAGTGAGTAAAACCCATGGTGAAGCCGCGAGGCACACCCGGCTGAAGCGTCTTGCTTTTCTTTGGGCTCAAGCGCACGGCTATTCCGCTTGCGCGATGGAAGCGGGGTTGCCTCAATGCCGATATCGTGCCGACGTGGCTGCTTATCGACCGCAACCAAAAAAGATTGGATCGACGGCGATCTTTGAATGCAAGCAAGCGCTATGCGATTTGCGACGAGATAATTGCCATAGTAAGGTCGCACGCCACCGCCTCGAAGCGATCTGCCAACGCCGCCGAATTCTCGAAACGTGCTTACGCGTGCATTGTCCGAATTTGCGGATTACCGATTCGCTCTTCCCGGAATTCGATTCGCATGACTTCACGGCGATTGGTCACCGGGGTTACGCGCGCGTGTTGCGCGAGCTGAATGCGCTGCAAAATCGTCTCTACGACTGCACTAAGTTCGACAAACTGATTCGCTATCGCTGCGCGAATTTATTTTTTCTTGTCCTGCCCACCGAGTTATTTCGTGATTCGGAGATCCCGATCGGATGGGGCGCTCTTGTGGAATCGGGTGGGACGCTCGCGCTCATGCGCAAACCGATCTGGAACGAAACAACCGCCGAAAACCGCATTCGTTTTTTGCACCGAATCGCCGCCGCTGGAACGCGAGTGCTGAATCGACAACTGGAAATCACATTCGACGACATAGCCGCCGAACAGTGTCGATTTTTCTAACTGGTCGGCGTTTTCTGCGAAACCGAAATCAGCAGGTTGTGCCCAGTCATCTCTTGCGGCTGCGGCAGGCCGAGTAGAAACAACAGCGTGGGCGCGACATCGGCGAGAATCCCGTCTTCGCAGCGAAACTGTGCCGCGTCTTTCGCCACATAAATGAAATGCACAAGGTTGGTGGTGTGCGCGGTGTTCGGCGAGCCGTCAGAATTGCGCATCTGCTCGCAATTTCCGTGGTCGGCAGTGACGATACATTTGCCGCCGAGATCGAGAAGCTTCGAGATGATGCGGGCGATACATTCGTCCACGGTCTCCACGGCTTTGATTCCCGCATCGAGAACCCCGGTGTGCCCGACCATGTCCGGACTGGCAAAGTTAAGAATGATCAAATCATAATTCGCCATGCGCGCGAGGACCTGGTCGGTCACTTCGCGCGCGCTCATTTCTGGTTGAAGATCGTAGGTCGCGACTTTGGGCGAAGGCACAAGTTTGCGGTCTTCGCACGAGAAAGGGCGCTCGATTCCGCCGTTAAAAAAGTACGTCACGTGCGCATATTTTTCCGTCTCGGCGATGCGCAGTTGCGATTTGCCAGCCGCGCTCACGACTTCGCCCAAAATGTGCACGAGCTCGGCTGGCTCAAAAATGAACGGGGAAGAATAAGTGACATCGTATCGCGTAAGAGTGACGAAATGAACTTGCGGCCACACTTCGCGATCGAAACCATCGAAGTCCTTCACTAGAAAGGCTTGAGACAATTGTCTCGCGCGATCGGCGCGAAAATTAAAAAATAAAACAGAATCGCCGTCACGCACGCGCTGCTCATTTGGGTAAGAAAAGATCAGCGGCAGCATGAATTCGTCCGTCTTGCCAAGCGAGTATTGTCGATCCACCTCTGCGGAGGGTGATGACTTGCAGATTTCCCCGCGACCGAGAACGATTGCATCCCAGGCTTTCTTCGTCCGATCCCAACGGCGATCGCGATCCATCGCGAAGTAACGCCCTACGACTGTGACGATCTGCCCGCCGCTCTTTCGGAGTTCCTTTTCGCAGGTTTTCAAATAAGCAGCACCACCGGTTGGTGACGTATCCCGTCCATCGGTGAAGGCATGGACGAAGATTTCTCTGACGCCGGCTTCCTGAGCTGCATTCGCCAGCGCGATCATGTGCAAGTAATGGCTGTGAACACCACCATCGGAAACTAGTCCGAGGAGATGAAGCCGATGACCGCGCGCGCTGGCAACGGTTTCCTTCAATACACGATTGCGCGTCAGTTTGCCTGCCGCGATCGCCTTGTTAATTCGCGTCAGGTCTTGATAAACAATCCTGCCGGCTCCCAGGTTAAGATGACCGACTTCCGAGTTGCCCATCTGTCCATCAGGCAGGCCGACGTCGGCCCCACTGGCCCTTAATTTAGCGCTTGGATAATCACGGTAGAGTTTGTCGTGAAACGGTGTCCGCGCGAGGAGCGTTGCGTCTCCATTTTCTTCGCGCTTGTTCTGGTCACGGGGATTGATGCCCCAGCCGTCGCGAATAATGAGCATGACCGGACCAGCCATATGGGTCGCACTTTGGCGACGATTGAGAAGATCGACAAGCGGTTCTTTCGTTGACAAGGCAAAGGAGGCGCGCCTACATCGGCCTCGTGAAGTGGCGCAACCAGTTGCTGGCGCTTTTCTGCCTGCTCGTCTTCGCCGGGCTTGGCGTTCTTTATTTTCAACACTGGGTCATCCGGAAACCTTTCGGAATTGTTTTGTTCATTGGAGAGGGCCTTGCGCCGGGGCGGCTTGCGCCGACGCGAGCTTATGCCGGCGGGACTGCCACGCGTCTGAATCTGGATTCGATGCCTCATGTTGCTTTGGTGACGAACTGCTCGAAAGATTTCGCCGCTCCGGATCAGGCGGCCGCTGCAACTGCAATTGCGACCGGCGTGAAAGTAACCAATCGCGCTATCGCGATCAATGGTGATGGGAAGTCTATCACGACCATCACTGAATTAGCGCGGGAACATGGACGAGCCACCGGTCTAGTGACAGATGCGAACCTGACCGATCCAACCAGCGCGGCTTTTTACGCACATGCGGCCGATCCGAATGATGTGGAGAGGATTGCAGCTGAGTTCGTTGATGGAGGAAAGATCGACATCGCGATGGGTGGCGGGATGGCGCAATTTCTTCCCACCACAAAGGGCGGGGAAAGACAGGACGGGCGCGATCTTTTACTCGAACTCCGTGGCAACGGGTTCGATATCGTTCGAACTCGTGCCGAGTTGGAAGCGGTTCCCGCATGGCGACGGCCGAAGCTTTTCGGCGCTTTTAACAATGTGGAGCTCGCGTTTGCCAACCAAGTTGAAGAGCGAAGCCAGCAACCGAGTCTTTCGGATATGGTGCGGCGGGCGATCGAATTACTTCAATACAACGCTGGCGGATACTTGCTGGTGGTCGATGCAGGACTAATGCGCAAAGCGGCACAGGAAAACAACGGGGAAAGGACGTTCAGCCAAACGGTCGAATTGGATCGCGCAGTTGCCGTTGCACGAAATTTCGCGGGGCCGAAATCGACAATCATTGTCTGCGGTGACGCCGCGATCGGCGGACTGAGCTTGAATGGGTCTCCATTTCGCAAAGACAGCGGAATTGCTCTGCTCGGATTTAATTCCGCGGGACAGCCATGGATTACCTGGGCAACCGGTCCGCATGGTACAAGAACGTATGGAGCAGCTAAAATACCGGGCAAGCCGAACGGAAATCAAGGCGAACAACCGGGAGCAGAACAGCCGGAGCCGGCGGCGTTCTACACGAAATCCGCGTTGGGAACCGTTGAAGACGTCATTGGGTTTGGCAGCGGACCCGGGACGGAGGCATTGCAAGGGGTAATCGATAGCACAATTGTTTTTGAAATCCTTCGCGACGAGCTTTGAAGACTCGCAAGCTGGTAAGTGTCCCTACTTCGGCGCTTCGCGGTAAGGCAAGCTCATCTCATAAAGTTCAGTTTCTTGCTGGAGCCTCACGACCAAGGCACTCTCACCCTGCATCTTTGCTAACTGCGAGGCTGCCTGCGCGATCTCGATCGCTCTTTCAAATTGCCGGGTCTCCGCGTACGCTGCGGCCAACGTGCCGAGCACAAGCGGGTTGGCACCGCCCGAGAGTTGATTGGCTTGCCTTGCTAGCTCTAGGGCTTTGTCGCCGTTTCGTAATGACGCGGTAGAAGAAGTTGCCAACAGCCAGGCCAGATTGTTCGCAGCAGAGATAGATCTCGGAGAAATCTGCAGGGCGTTTTTGTAGTGCGTGATGGCCTCCGCCGTTTGACCTCTTTCATCAAGGGCGACGGCCAGCGTCGTGTGAGCATCTGGATTTTTAGGCTGAATCAATAAGGCAGCCCGGCAATGAGAGATTGCAGCGTCGATTTCGCCTTTTTTAAGAAGAGCATGGCCAAGACTGTAGCGGGCAATGAAGTAATCGGGCCTTATTGCCACCGCCCTTTGGTAATGAACGATCGCTTCGTCGATTCGTTCCTTTTGAACAAGAGCGTTGCCGAGAGCCACTTGGGCATCTGGATCATTTGGCTCGCTCGCTACGGCTCTGTTGCAATAAGCGATTGCCTCGTCCACCTTGCCTTTTTGGAGAAGCGCACTGCCGAGATTGTAATCCGCATCCCAAAAATCCGGTTGCATTTGCAAAGTTGTCCGGTAATTGGCGATTGCCTCGTTAATTTCGCCTTTCTGGAAAAGCACAATGCCCAGGTTATTGTGAGCCATCCAGCAATCGGGATTTCTGGCCAGCGTCGTCCGCCAGAGCGTTTCGATGTCGCCATACATGGCGGCTTGTCGCCACGTCAGCGCCGCCAGGACTGCGACCACACAGAGCACCGCGCTTAAAATTAAGGTGCGACTGCGCTCAAACGCGTCGGCCAAATTGATTAGAGCAGCCGACGCCAGCGCGATCGGGCCGATACAGGCCAGGTATTGATAATGATCGGCCACAAATGTGTAACGAAATGTGTAGAGCATGATGAACCCAAGCACCGGGCTAAGCGTGGCTACGAAACACAGCGTTGCGACTTCTACGCTGCGCCCCAGATATCGCCGCAGAAAATAGATTGCCACGCAGAGAACCATTCCCGCCAACAGCCACGTGTAATCGAGCAGATGAGTCGGCGCGATATCCCATCGCGGATAAATGAAGGTCAGATTGGATGGCCAGATTAGTTTACTCAGGTAAAACCAAACAGCCCGGCTTGCGACGAGGACCCGCTCGATTGGGCTCAGGAACGTAAAAATGGCTCGACTCGTCCCCTGGTGATAACGCTCCCACCACATCGCTAATAAACCCATGGCGATGCCAAGAACGAGGAAGGGAACGATCTGGAAAACTCTCTTCCAACTGATGGGCTTCTTCTGCAACCATAAAATCAAGAACAGCGCCGCTGGCAGCGTGCAGGCTGTCGTCTTGGCCGAAAGCGCCAGGAGATAAAGGATCAGAGCCAGCCCATAAAATCGCCAGGGCCGTTTCGTCCGCTCGTCGACAAACGCAATCCAGGCAAGAAGCGTTAGCAGAAAGAAAAAGCCCATCAGCACATTTTTCCGTTCCGTGATCCAAGCGACCGATTCCACTTGCACTGGATGCAGCGCGAAGATTGCTCCCGCCAGCCACGCGCCCGGCACTTTCAAGCGCACCAACAATCGCCACACCAGCAGTGCGTTGGCAACATGAAGTAGCAGGTTGACCCAATGATAGCCGGATGGATTAAGCCCCCAGAGTGCGTACTCGATGCGAAAGGTTGTATAAACCAACGGGAAATACTGCGAAGGCGAGTCGAGGGAGAACCAAATCCGCCGCAGGCCATCGGGTGCAGTTAGCAACCCGTTATTTATCACATAGTCATCGTCATCCCAGATAAAGCCGCCGTGCAACGCCGGGCGATAGGCAAAGATCGTCACAGCAACTAAAAGCAGCCCAAAAAGACAGGAGCGACCACGCGCAGAAAAAAGGCATTGGACGATTTTGTGCACGACCGGTCCCACGTTAGGCGATTACTATTCCCATGCCACAGGCAGTAAAGTGCTCAGACAGTCCTGCCGTTTAATTCAGAGAGCGAGCCCCATTTGGCAAGAATGGCGCGCAGTGAATCGTGCAGTTGCACCCCGGTAGTTTTCACCGGAATAGCCTTTCTGTGATCAACAAGATCGACAGCCATGACAAAATCTTGCGAGTCGCATGGTGGGCCTTGGCGGTAATCATCTTTGGCCTTACTGTCGCGATCCGAATTCGACTGCTCGGAATTCCGCTGGAACGCGACGAAGGCGAGTACGCTTATGCCGGCCAACTTTTGTTGCAAGGCATCCCCCCATACAAACTCGCTTACAACATGAAGTTCCCCGGAACCTATGCCGCTTATGCCGTGATCATGTCGATCTTCGGACAAACAGTCATCGGAATTCATTTGGGTTTGCTCTTGGTGAACGCTGCCACAATCGTGCTGATCTTTTTCCTTGGGCGACGACTGGTAAATACGACAGCGGGCATCGCGGCGGCGGCAAGTTATGCGATTCTTTCTGTGAGTCCCTCCGTGCTCGGCTTCGCCGGTCACGCGACACATTTTGTAATGCTGCCAGTGCTCGGTGGGACGCTGCTCCTGCTCGACGAATCGGATCGGCAGGCGTTCGGGCGACTGTTCGCGAGCGGATTGCTCTTTGGCCTTGGCCTCCTGATGAAGCAGCCTGCGATTTTTTTCATTTTATTTGGAACGATTTCTCTCTTGTGCAGGGATAGCCGCCGAGTTGGCCTAAACACCATCCTCTTGCGAAATCTGATCTTCGATGCTGGTGTAATTCTCCCCTTCGGAATCACTTGTTTCCTTCTCTGGTGCGCAGGCGTATTCAAACAGTTCTTGTTTTGGACAATCGACTACGCGCGCCAGTATGGCAGTTTAGTTCCTCTCTCCCAAGCATCGCAGATTTTTTTTCGGAGCGTAACAGAGGTCATTAGCGCTGGCTGGGCGCTCTGGGTACTCGCTGGAATTGGGGTCGTTGCGGGCCTATGGGATCGGCGAATGCGCGCCAGCACACGATTTTTGCTTGGACTACTCGGATTTTCGGTGCTGGCGCTATGTTCCGGATTTTACTTTCGATTCCACTATTTCATTTTGGTTCTTCCAGCGGTTTCGCTGTTCGTCGGCGTTGCCATCAGCAAGTTGTCGGATCTCACGGATAGTCATACGAGCGTGACTCGGTTTATTCCGCTGCTTCTCCTTGGTGCGGTATTAACCCTGCCGATTTTTTTGGGGAAAAAGTTCTTCTTTGGAGTCTCTCCAGTTGAAGCTTGCCGAATGATTTATCCGGAGAGCCCATTCCCAGAGTCCATTAGGATTGCTGAATATGTCCGCGACCATACAAGCCACAACGACACGATCGTAGTGTTAGGATCTGAGCCTCAAATTTATTTTTATTCGAACCGGCATTCCGCGACCGGATACATTTACACTTACTGCTTAATGGAACCGCAAAAGTATGCGCATCAGATGCAACAGGAAATGATTCGCGAAATTGAGCGCGCGCACCCAAAATATCTGGTTTCAGTCGTGATGGAGGATTCATGGTTAGAACAACCCGGATCTGATCGGCGGATCTTTGCGTGGGCGAACGAGTATACCGGAAGGTATTATGACGGAGCCGGCCTCGTGAATATCATCACGTCGGATGGAGCGGATTTTTATTTGGGGGAGGTACCGAAATCGGTGCCGCAGCTAGGGCATTATATTTTGATCTATGAAAGGAAATCCTAATTCATCCGTTATCCATGCGAATTGCAACCTTTTTAGGGCGCGGCGGCTTCGGCTCCTGGACTAGCGGGGTTCCTCGCCTCCTTCACAATCTCATCGCCGCAAGTGCACGCCCTCAGTATCCGATCGATAGCTTCCTCCAAAGCGAACCGCCGCTGGGTAAGCATCAGCGTCTGCATCTTTCTGGCGGCACTTACCTGGATTGTTTTTGGCCAAACTCTCGGCCATGACTTCGTCAACTACGACGATCCGCGCTACGTCTATGAAAATACCAAGATAACCAGCGGTCTCAGCATCGCCAGTATTGGTTGGGCATTCACACATATCCACTCGGAGAACTGGCATCCGCTTACAACGATTTCGCACATGCTGGACTGCCAGTTATATGGGCTGAGGGCGGGAGGACATCATTTTACCAATGTGCTTCTCCATACAATTTCCGTGGTCTTGCTCTTTCTCGTTTTCAAACAAATGACGGGCGCACTTTTGCGAAGCGCTTTTGTTGCGACCCTGTTCGCGATTCATCCGTTGCACGTGGAATCCGTGGCATGGGTGGCAGAACGCAAGGATGTGCTGAGCGGCGTTTTCTTCATGCTGACCCTGCTCGCATATGTTCATCACGTGCGTGCGCCCTCAATTCGGCGCTATCTCACCGTAGCGTTACCGTTCACCGCTGGTCTAATGTCCAAGTCGATGCTGGTGACGCTCCCCTTCGTACTTTTGCTTCTGGATTACTGGCCGTTCCAACGATTTGCACCGAAAGCCGAAGTCAAACTAAAACCTCCGCCACTTCGCTTGTGGGATCGACAATCAGTCGCGGGACAGCTGATTCTAGAGAAGATTCCACTGGTTGGGCTGTCCGCCGTCTCAGGCATCGTTACATTTCTCGCCCAACGACATGCGCTTGGTTGGACCGAGCAACTTCCGATTTCATCGCGGGCGACCAACGCATTAGTGACCTATGTTGCCTACATTTGGCAAATGCTCTGGCCAGTGAAACTCGCGGTTTTTTATTCTCATCCAGAAAATCGCCTGCCGGCCTGGGGGATCATCCTCGCGCTCGCGGCTTTGATTGCGATTAGTGCAGCGGCGTTTGCTGTGCGGAAAAAACGGCCCTACGTCATCACTGGCTGGCTTTGGTACCTGGGGATGCTTGTGCCGGTGATTGGTTTGGTGCAAGTCGGATGGCAAGGGCGGGCCGATCGATACACTTACCTGCCGCAGATAGGCCTTTATATCATGGGCACTTGGACTGTCGCCGATTGGTCGGCTTCATGGCGTCATCAACGCGAAATTTTGGGTGCCAGTGCCGCGATAATCATTGGCGTATTAAGTTGGCGCGGGTGGATTCAGACAACCTTTTGGCGCGATAGTGAAACGCTGTTCACTCACGCACTTGCAGTAACCTCGAACAACGACGTTGCCGAAAATAATCTTGGCATCGTTCTCCTTCGAAAAGGCAAATTGGACGAATCGATTTCTCTACTCCAGGCAGCCGTGAATCTTCGGCCCGAAAACGCGCCTGCCCACGACAATCTTGCCAAGGCTTTTCTTCAAAAGGGACAAGTAGCTGATGCGATGATTCATTATCGCAAGTTGCTGGAAATTCAGCCCGAGAACGTGGAGGCACGTAATATTGTGGGCACTGTTCTTATCCAGCAGGGCCGTGTAAGAGAAGCGATCGAGCAATGGCAGGAAACGCTGGCAATTCAGCCCGAAAACGGAAATGCTGCCAGTAATCTGGCATGGGTCTTCGCAACGTGTCCGGAAGACTCAATTCGAAATGGCCCCCAAGCCGTTGAACTGGCCGAAAAGGCGCTGCGTTTGTCGGGCGAGAAGATCCCAATGATTTTCCGCATATTGGCAGCTGCCTATGCCGAGAGCGGCCTTTTCACACAGGCAATTGAAACTGCGCAGCGCGGCATTGAATTAGCCAATCACCAGGGCAACCCTGGCCTAGCGGACGAGCTCCAGAGCAATATCGCTCTTTACCAGGCCGGAAGACCGCTGCGCGATCCAAGTCTCGCAAATGGCAGTTCGTCACCGTGACGAAAACGCTTTCATGAGGAATTCTCAAACGGATGAGTAAGAGCGGGAGCAGGAGTAAGAAGAACACGCCCGAGTTTTTCAACAGTCGGTTAAAAAAGCGCTCCTCCTCGAGATTCGCGTCTTTCTATGTTTGCCTCGCCCTCATCGCGATTACTTGGCTAGTTTTTGGACAAACTCTCGGACACGATTTCGTCGATGTCGACGATCATGTGTATGTGTATGAAAACCCCTCCATCACCAGAGGACTTTCGGTGGATGGCGTAATCGGCGCATTTACCCATGCTCATGCGCGAAACTGGCATCCGCTCACGACGATTTCGCACATGCTCGACTGCCAGTTGTACGGGCTGAAGGCTGGCGGACATCACTTCACCAATGTCTTGCTGCACTCGGTCGCCGTCGTGTTGCTCTTTTTCGTGCTCAGGCAGATGACCGGCGGTCCGAGCCGGACTGGCAGTATTTGGCAAAGTGCCTTCGTGGCATCGCTGTTCGCTATTCATCCATTGCACGTGGAATCGGTCGCCTGGGTCTCCGAGCGAAAAGACGTGCTCAGCGCCGTATTTTTCATGCTTACGCTGGGCCTCTATGTGCGTTATGCGCGCGCGCCATCGCTCGGACGCTATTTGGCCGTGGCAGTATTGTTTGCGCTTGGCCTCATGTCCAAACCGATGCTGGTGACGCTTCCATTCGTGCTTTTGCTCCTCGATTACTGGCCGGTCAATAGAGTCAGACGTCAGACGTCAGACGTCAGAAATCAGAGATCAGGAGTCAGTCGCGAGCCTTCGGCGCGCCAAAGAGGTTACGGCGACGGCGCGGGGTCCGTGGTCCGTGGTCGGATCTTCAAGCTGATCGTGGAGAAGATTCCATTGTTCGCCTTGTCCGCGATTTCGTGTGTGGCGACATTGCTGGTACAAAATCAGAGCGCCGGCGCGATTGAACAGTTGCCCTTTATGTGGCGACTGAACAACGCGGTTATCAGTTATGTTGCCTACATTTGGCAGATGTTCTGGCCCGCGCGGCTGGCGGCTTTTTATCCTCACCCCAACGATCAACTGCCGCCCTGGCAGGTTCTTTTGGCAATTGCATTTCTCATCGCAGTCAGCCTGTGGGCAATCCATTGGAGGAAAGAACGGCCTTACATTTTCACCGGCTGGTTTTGGTATGTCGGGATGCTCGTGCCCGTGATCGGCTTGGTGCAGGTCGGCGAGCAAGCGCGCGCGGATCGATACACTTACCTGCCACAGATCGGTTTGTATGTGCTGATTGTTTGGGGCATCACGGATCTGATGGCGCCCATAATGATGCGCAACTCCGGCTCGCGCCCTGTCGCAACCGGCCTGCGGTCGGTCACTCGTGGATCACGCGGAGTCCGAACAAACGGCCCACAGGGCCGTGGCTACAAGCAATTCTGCGCCGCTATCGCGGCAGCGATCATCATTGCGTTGAGCTGGTGCGCGTTTGTGCAGACGTCGTATTGGGAAAACAGCGAGATGCTCTGGAACCACACGCTTGCTATTACCCCTGACAACGACACGGCGCATAACAATCTCGGCTATCTTTTCCTGCGACGGGGCGAATTGGACAGGGCGATTTCGCACTTCGAGACGGCGTTGAAGATTCGATCCGGCAACACTTCCGCCCATTACAACCTTGGCGGGGCGCTCATCGAGACTAATCTTGCCAACGCCCTCGCCCGAAAAGGTCTGCTGGGTGAAGCGATCGGCCATTACGAGAAAGCGGCGAAACTGCGGCCTGATTATGGCGACGCGTATTTCAACCTTGGCAGCGTTCTATTTCAGCAGGGCCGGATCGGCGAAGCGATCGCGCAATGGCAGAAGGCGCTTCCGACTCTGCCGAACGACTCAGGCTTCCACACTGTTTTGGGTAACGCGTTTCTTAAAAGCGGACTACAGAAAGATGCAATCGCCGAGTACGAGCATGCGGCACGGATCTCCCAGCAAGACTCGCTGGCTCGGAACAATTTGGCGTGGCTCCTCGCGACCTCCTCCGATGCTTCAATTCGCGATGGGAATCGGGCAATCGAGCTCGCCGAACAGGCCGTGCAACTTTCCGGCGGCAAAGATCCCACTTATCTCCGGACTCTCGCGGCTGCTCGCGCTGAGGGCGGCCGGTTTGCCCAGGCCGTTGCAGCAGCCGAGCAAGCTCTGCGCATCGCAGGCACGGAGGGCAAATCCGGCCTGGCCAACGCCCTTCGGGATGAAATTGCGCTCTACGAGCTCGGCCTGCCGTATCACGAGCATTCAAGGAGCGGCGGTTTCTAAGCCGCCGAGGTACATGGGAAAAGCTCTTAGTCGTGCCGAACAAAAGCCGTATGGACATGATTAGGCATTACCCAGCCACGCGATCTGTGCATAGCACGCGCCCTCGAAGTGCTGCAGCGTATTCCCGACCCAATTTGGCGTGTTGCTTTCGCGCAGCAGGCACCAACCATGGCTGGCATCGAGCCAGCGTTCTATCGTGCCAGAAAACCGCCGACGATATTCCTGCTCCACTTCGAACGACCACGGCTCGGGAGGCGGCCGCAGCCAACATTTACGCTCTGTTTCCCATTGGCTGAGCAGCTTTGGCGGAATCGCGTCAGCGAGTCGAAAAGTGATAAAATGAGCAGTGCCCTTTCGCTGCTAGTGGGGCAACGACTTTACTTGTGATACGGCCGACCCGATTGGTACAGCGCGATTTCTCTTCGAAGGGCATCAACCAAAACGGTGTTGCCTTGGCCATTGGCCAGTTGCAATGCCTGTTGAGCGGTTTCGGTAGCCTCAGAAAAGTGGCCAGTTTCCGCGTAGGCAGCGGCGAGCATCCGTAAGATAACTGGCCGAGTTCCGCCGGTCAGGCGGCTAGCCTGCTCAGCCAGTCGGACAGCTTCTGGCCCGTTTCTAAGTGATTGGTCCCGAGAAGTCGCCAACAGCCACGCCAGATTGCTTTGGGCAGCCACATTTCCCGGTGCTATCCGAAGCGCGTCTCTGTATTGAAGAATCGCATCCTGGATGCGATTCTTCGCAAGAAACGCGCTCCCCAAATTCGCGTGCGCGTCGGCATTCTCGGGATGCAATTCGAGCGTTTTTCGGTAGTGATCAATGGCCTCGTCGGTTCGGCCTTTTCGAAGAAGCGCGCTCGCCAGATTGTATTGAGCCTCGGCCTGATTCGGCAACAAAGCGACGCACGCCATGTACCGGATGATCGCACCGTCCATATCACCTTTGGAAAGAAGCGCGTTCGCCAGATTACAGGACGCCTCAGAGTAATCCGGCCGAATCGCGAGCGCCTTCTGGTAGTGAGTGATTGCATCATCGACGCGTGCTTTCATAAAAAGCGTGGCACCCAAGTTGTTGTGAGCTTCCGCGTCGGCAGGATTTATGGCCAGCGCTTTTTCGTAATGCGCGATCGCGTCCTCAAATTCGCCTTTTTCAGCCAGAGCACGTCCAAGATTGTAATGCGCTTCTGCGTAATTCGGCCGCAGCGCGACAGCCTGCCGATAATGAGTTATCGCCTCGTCAGTTTCGCCTTGGTCGCGCAGGACGATGCCCAGATTGTAATGCGCCATCCAGCAGCCGGGATTTTTTGCCAGCGTCGCCGTGTACAAGTTTACTAAGTCATGGTAGATCCCGCTCTGCCGCCACGTCAAAAAGCCAAAAAGCAGGAGGATTCCGCAGATGGCCGCGCGGAGAAAAGGTTTCCATTTGAGGGAATCGGCCACCGCTGTAATACCAGCTCCGGCTAACGCGAGCGGTCCCATGCTCGCCAGATATTGGAAATGATCGCTCACAAACGAGTAACGGAAGAAGTAAACGGTGAAAAAGCCGAGCACAGGAAATAGCGAAATCACAAAGTATGCAGCGGCAAAAAACACGGGGCGACTCCACTTCCCACGAATTCGCCACAAAGCAAACAAACCAGCCAACGCTGCCAGCAGCGGCAGATAAGCCGTCAGTTGCAACGAATTAATCTCCCAACGCGGATAGATGAAAATGAGCGGATCGGGCCACATCAGTTTGCCCAGATAAAACCATATCGCGCGACCCGCGATGATGAGCCGCTCCGGCCACAACTGGGCCCACTCAGAACCAGTCGCACCAGAATGGAACTTCTGTTCCCAAATCGTCCACACGCTGGCAAGCGCTGAAATCAGCGCAAACGGAACGAGAGTCGCGAGGTCGCGCCACCGGACTCGTCCTCTCCGCCACCAGACACAGAGCGCGATTACAGCAGGCAACATGACCGTGGATGGCTTGCTCAGGATCGCCACAACAAAGAACAGGAGCGCCCGGCCAAAGCGCCACCAGCGAACGCTGTTCCCGTTCTCCTCAGCGTCCACTTTCAAAAACCAGAAGATCGACAAAAGATAAAAGAGACACGACTGAGTATTTTTTAGCTCCGTGACCCAGGCGACCGATTGCACCATTACCGGATGCAATGCCCAAAGCAGTGCTCCCAGCCACGCTCCGCGAACATCGAGTTGCCGCAAGACGCGCCAGAGCAAGACCGCCGATGCCGCGTGCAGCAGCACATTGAGAATGTGGTATGGCGATGGACTTAAGCCAACGAGCTTATGCAAACTCCAGAAGCTCGTCAGCACGAGCGGGTAATAGACGGCTCGCGCGCTCGTCCAGATCTCTTTAAGTCCGAGCGGACCAATAATGCAGGGATTTTGCGTCAGATGCGATTCGTCGTCCCAGATGAAGCCGGCGTTAAAGACTCGGGTGTATGCTATTGAAACCAGGGCAATCAGAAAGAGCCCACAAAGCCAATTCCGCTGCCAGAATGGGGATCGGAGCTGGTTCTGTTTGCTCGTTCCTGAAGGCGTGGCGTTCCCGGACATTAGTTTTTGTCCCAGTTAACCACGGAGATCACGCCAGCTCGTAAATGCGAGCCATGCTGAGCGCGGCCGACCGGAGGTTTTACCTCGGCGATTGCCAACGAGACTGAGCCTCGGTTTCTCTCGCGCTGCGCAGATTCTCCTCCGCCTCCGGGAAGTCGGGATGAAGACGTAGCGCTTCTTCGAATTGCGCGATCGCGCTGGAAACGTTGCCCTCGCGCATAAAAACTTTTCCCAGGTCGTTGTGAGGTTGGGCGAGCTCTGGCTTAAGCCGGCTTCCCTCCAGATAATGTGCCTCGGCTCCCTGCAAATCGCCCTCTTGGAAAAGCGCGCTTGCCAGATCGAGATGAGCATCCACATGACGCGGGTCAGCTTGAATCGCCCGTCGATACTGCACAATTGCCTCCTCGAGTTTGCCGTGTTTCTCCAGAAATGCGCCATAGCTATACCGAGCTTGTGCAGACTGTGGGTCCAAGCGGACGGACGCTTCGATTTCCGCTGCTGCTTGCTCAGGGCGATCGAGTCGCTCCAGAAGATAGGCATAACCGGAGTGTAACTCGGCGTTGTTAGAGTCGAGTCGCAGTGCTGTTTCGAAATGGGTTTGCGCATCTTCCAGGTTTCCCTTTCCAATCAGGACGCTGGCCAGATTGGCGTGGGCCTTTGCCGAAGCGGGATTAAGACGAAGCGCAGCGGAAAATTCATCGGCTGCTTTATCGAGTCGGCCAGCCTCCTGCAGAGCCTTGGCGTAATTGGTATGCGCCCGGGCGGAAACAGGAAGATCGGCGGCGATCCAGGCTAAATGTTCAAGTTCATTCTGAGGGAGCCGCACTTGCCCAAACCAAAGTGCGCCAAGCGGAATGACAAAAACAGCGAACCATTTCGCGCCATGCAAGGCCCAGCTGGGTAGAAAACCGCTCGTCAAAACATCTGTTGTCCCGCCGCCGATGCCGAGAGATTGTCGCGTAGATTTCTCGCGCACTTTCCAGATGAATCCGTCGTAATAAAAATGGAGCAGCGCCGAAGCGGTCACTACACCAGTGAGGATGCGTTTGACTACGTCGATGCCGATGCTCGACTTGAAATAACCCAGCGCCCCGTAGGCGAAGATCAGGCCCACGTATAGACCGATCAGCGAACCGCTGCGCCGGAATACGAAGCGCATGAACCCGCCGATCGAGTTGTCGGTCTCAACCCGTTTACGATTATAGATCCAAACCAGCGAGAGGTACTGGACGTCGTGAAATACTTCGAACAAGGCAATGCCGACGAGAACGCTGGCCACGATGTTGTTGGAGTACCACCAAAAAGAAATGCTCGTGATGAGAAGAACCAGCTTTACCGGACTAGGCCGCTTCCCGCTAGTCCACATCCGGATAAAATTTGCCAGAAACACGGCTGAAACTAAGAGGGCGAACGCAAGCAGCCCCTGCTGTGCTGCCCGGAGGAAGCCGGGCGGAATGAAGGGCCCTCCCGCAGCGTAATAAGTCTCCAAGGTATCAGTCATTCGCTGCGATGAGAGAAGGACCGCGGTGGCGAACCAAATCCCGCACAATGCGAAATCAAGACGACGCGTCAGCTCAGCGAACGAGCCCACTTTCGCATCGTAGATGCGACAGAACCCATACGTTTGCATCATGCCGTGCCAGACGCCCCAAATAAAGGCGACTAGCACAATGCCTTTAAGGTCCCACAACGAAAAGATCGTGGAGACGACCACCAAAAAAATCGGTGCAAAAATGAAGCGCCACTTGAAGCGCTGGAATAACGCCCGATCGCCATAGGCGCGAATCATTCCTGGCAAGTGGTGACCCATCGCGCCGAAGGCAGCGACAAAAAGATAAATGTCTTCCGCGCTCCAACGCGCCTGCGCCACGAGAAAGATCGGCACGATCACCAGCGGCGTGCAGACGTACAAGATCAGGTCGCGCCAACTGTCCAGAATCCACAGGTTAGGCTTTCGCGCGGCAGCAAGCCCAGCCGGAACAGTTTGCGGACGTGAGAACGCGGTAACGTACTGCATGCCTTTTTAGCGGAACTAAGTTTTCCTCAAACCGACGCGAAAATCAATGCTCGTCTTGCGGGACGCACCGCGCGCGCCATTGTCAATCTTAGGGACGCGTTTACCAAATCGCCATAGCTTTTTACTCCTCTCGCGATCTAAGAATTTTTCATCCACTTCAACGTTTGGCTGCTAAACTCCGGAATTCGCCGCTGCATTTTGAATTCCGATGAGGAATCAATTCAGGATTTTCTGCGTGCTCCGCGATCTCTGCGGTAAAGTCCGTTCTGTAAACGAAAAGCAAACGGCCGGGCCCTATGAGGAGCCCGGCCGCTATGAATTATCCCGGCCTTCGCTTTAGAATCGCTTCTTCAGACCGACGTACCAGAACCGGCCTTTGATCGTGGCAATCGATTCGTCGTAGCCGTTCTCGAAGTTGCCACCCACGAACGACGGATCTTCGTCGGTCACGTTCTGTATCCCAGCAGTGATGGTGGTGCCATTTAACCACGCGCGCCATCCACACGGATTGTATTCGGCAGTGGAGACCGGCATGACATTCTTCTCCTTCCCGTCCTTCATCGCGACGTTCTTACCGCCATCCTTGGCAAAACCAGGCACCGGCGCCGGCGCTGGCGGCGGCAGGTTGAACGTATAGGATGCGATCAGGTCGAATGTAGTCCACGCCGCCACTTTCCGCGCGGCACCCCCCGGGGCGGCGCTGCCCCTGGGTCCTCCAGCATCCAGGCCGCTAACATCCTCCCCAAGCTTATTGGTAGTCCCTGGCGGATTCGTTCTCGGTGTTTGCGGCTTGCCACCCGTAAACGAGATATTGTCATCTTCATATTGGCTGATCCAGTGGACTACCACGCCAATATCGAAACCCTGCGCCCACGAGTCGGCAGGACCATCGTAGAACAGACTGCCATTGGCCCGATTCCGTGGCAGCGAACTGGTCAGGCTGAATGCCGTCGGCAAAAACTCGCCCGCGATACCGAACATTTTGGTATCGGGTCCAGTCTGGAGCTCAGCCCGGGATAACCAGGTGCCATTGACCGTGGTCGTCACCCTGCCAAAATCGCCGTGACCAAAAATCGAAGAGTCCAGAATATAGATCGCTTCGTAATCGAGACCCTCGAAGATCGCGCCAGCAAGGTTTTGGCTGGGGTCGATGACCAGATTGACCGGGCCAAGTTCACCGGGAACGGTACTGGGACCACGTAGCACCAAGTCGGTGCCGGTAAAGTGCTCGATAACGAATTGCGCGCCGAGGGCCGATACAATATCGCGCATGTCAATATGCCACCAATCCGCGCTCAGCGTCAGGCCCTTGATCCATTTCGGGCTGTAAACCGCCCCGTAGGTCCATTCATAGGCCACTTCTGGGTGCAACTGGGGGTTTCCGCTAATGTGTTCTTCGACCTGGATATCGGTCTGAGAGGAAAATGGATCGACGACCCCCGGGAAGTTCTGCGAGCCCGCGGGCGCAATCTCCGACAAATTCGGCGCATGAAACGCTTCGGTGTAGCTACCGCGCAAGGTCAATGCTCCGATCCATTTGGGATCAAGCGGCTCCCAGCGGATGGAAATCTTCGGCTTCTGCGCGTTATATTGGCTGTGCTGCGCTGGGATCTTTACAATTCCCGGAACCGAAGAAGTGTTATTGCTGTACCATTCCTCGCGCTCGGCAAAGTCCACCTCGAAGCTGTAGAAGCCGGGGAAGTTCCACGTGGGGCTGGTGAAGGGTACCCGCACTTCCTCGTAGATTGACCAAACATCCCGGTTTACCTTGAAGCTTTGCCCATCCACCGAGCCAATCGATGAAAACGTGTTGTTGAGCACGTCGCGATCGCGGGTGAATCTCGGCCCATCATACTCACCGCCGAGAGCAAAGGAGACAGGTCCCGCGGGAAGCTTAAACAGGTCGCCGTTAATGGTCGCATAACCCAAAGGCAGCTCATATTCGCCTGAGTTATGCAGGGTAACATAAACAGCGGACCTGGCCGCGGCAGTGTTGTGGCCAGCGAAACCAAGGAAGGGATTAAACGCAGTGGCCGGGTTCGAATCCAAAAGCGCGCTTATTAGCCCAGGCTGGCTGGCTTCTCCTATGGACAAGTCCTGCCCCTCATTCCGGGAATAGCGGAAACCCGCTTCCCAGTTCCAAGTCTTGAAATAATCGCCAAATTCTCCCATCTCACCCTTGAGCCCGACGTCAAAGAGCGAATCCCAGTAAGTGAACTTTTCACTTCTGGGACCGGTATCGTTAATCCCGCGAAACCGCACTCCGGTAGTCACCGGGATTAATTGCCCACTAGGCGATATCCAATTCGTGTCCCCTACGGTAAACGGATTAAACGGATTGCTGATTGGCACACTGATGCCAGCAGAAGTACCACTAAGCCCTACGGCTTGGCCTGGATTCTTGAATGGATCGGGCACAAACGGCACGGCTGCCAGGGACGCATCGAAAAATGAGCGGACATATTTAAAATCACCAAATATCGTCAGGTATTTGTCGCATATGTCGCGGGTGAACGACCCATAGAAGCTCTGACGATCGGCCGGCGGAAGCGCTGGCGTGAAAGCCGCGAAGTTAAACCTAAAATAATTTCCATCGAGTCCCGGGGCTGTGTTTGTGCCAACAGGCTGCGGAAACCGCACCGCGACGCTGTTGAGGTAAAACGGAGAAGTCTCCTTGTTCGGGGCGGAATGCGGCGGCGGGGAATTGGCGCTGAAAAACAGGCTTGGGATTAGCCGGAAATTGGCGGACGAGAACGGACTCCCACTGGCGGAAATGGAGCCAGGGAAGTTCGAGCTGCGACCATCAAAACCGCCCCAGAAAACCTGCTGCCCCGCATTCCTACTTATATCACGGTCGGCGGAAAATAAACCGCCGGTACGCTCCCAGAAATCGGCGATGACCACAATGTCTGTCTTCTCATCTCCGGTGCCGGCTTTGATCCATGCCTCCCACTCGCCCATCTCATTGGACGCTCCCAGGTTTGTGTTCCCGTAAGTGCCCCCGATCTCCAAGCCGCGGAATTTATGGACCAAAAAGAAGTTGACCACGCCGGCGATCGCGTCCGCGCCATAGACAGCCGAGGCGCCATCTTTCAGGATGTCGAGGTGATCGATCATCACGAAGGGAATCAGGTTAATGTCCACGCCCGCGCTAAACCCAGCGGAGCCCAATCCACTAGTTGCGACACGTTTGCCATCTACCAGAACCAGGGTCTCCTTGGACAACAGACCGCGCAAGTTGAGCTGGATAGTGCCGTCACCACCATTACCGATGTTCTGGTTGACAGTCCCGCCCGCCTCCTGCGGTATAATATTTTGCAGATCCTGCGCGTTGCGGACACCCAATTTTTCGATGTCCTGCGGCCGGTAGGTATCCACCGGATTCGGGCCAGTCTCTTCCGCAGTCGGAATGTTTGAACCGGTCACGATCACGCGCTCGACTTCCGCCTGACCCCCAGCCGGGGGTGGCGCGGGCTGCGCTGGTGCCGCCAACTGAGCGACTGCGTTTGATGCAAAAATCAAAGGAAATCCGACGCTCGCTACAAAAGCGACGCGAACGAATCCGAACTTATTTAGCACATTTTTTATCATTGGTTTCTCCATTGGTTTGGTTAGGTTTTGGCACGGATTATTGGATATTTTGACGGCTTGCAAGCTTTTTTTCACTTTTTTTAAAATATTTTTGAACGGCTGACGCGGCTTATTTGTCGCGCCAGACTCCCGATTAACGGAAAATGCAAAGGGCTTGCAAGCTTTTTTTTCACTTTTTTTAAGATATTTTTGAACGGCTGACGCGGCCTATTTGGCGCGCCAGATTCCCGTTTAATGGAAGGTGCAAAGCGCTTGCAAGCTTTTCTTTCACTTTTTTGAAATATTTTTAAAGGGTGACCCGGTTCGTTTTTGCAGTGACAGGAACTGATCGAAAAGAATGAACAGCGGAATCTTCTTTGCGGACCATTGTTGTGATTGCGGATCGATCGCACGGGTACTGGGCAGCGCCACATTCACAAAATGATCCCAGGCCGTGGGCCTTTTCAAAATAGCACCAGCGTTTCAACGCTGGGTAAACTGATTCGCAATGAATCGAGTCCCGGCAGGAACGGAAGAATTCGTCAACCGAGCATCGATTCCTCGTACGCAATCCCGAAAGCTTTCAGGACTGAAGCATCCCGACAAGCTCCTCGCGAAACGATCGGTGTCCGGTGATGCCCCTCTGATTTGTCGGATGGCCTTGCCCATCCGCTTAGCACGATCTACGACATGATTGGTCCCCCGACGGAAGTGGGTTGGCTCTTTCCCGGGGCGATTGCGGGTACGGTGTGGGTCAAAAGCGCAGCCCCTTATCGAAAAAGATTCGTTCGCGTTCGACGTTCGCGCCCCGGCTTAGGAAAAAATCGTGTAGCTCGGGCGTGTAGTAATCACCCGCGTAGAGGGGATTGAGCCCGAAGAAGATCTTGCCGCCCGACGCCAGATGTCGCTGCAAATCGCGCAGAAGAAAATCCCATTCCGCCGCCCCCCATCGCCGTTGCGATGGATGGTAAAGATTAAAATTGACTGAGAACGCGGTGATCCAATCAAACTTTTCACCCAGATCGGGCAACGGCTTGAACGCTTCGATCCTCCAGACGACACGCGGAACATCGAAAAGATCGAGCAATTCGGTAAAAAGAGATACCCGCCCAACGTCGAGGCCAAGGACGGAATGACCAAGCCCTTTTAATATGAACAAGAAAAATCCACCTCCGCACCCGAGATCGAGCACGCGCTTCGGCGCCGAACGATGCAGCTTCAAATCTTGCACACGTTCGCGATTCAAGCGCAACCAGGGATCCACGTTCGTGTATTTGGCATAACCGGCAGGCACGTTGGCGTAGCGTTGTTGGATTTCTCGCAGACGTTCCGGATCGATGGTTGTCCGCAGCGGCCCAAGCGGCAGGCGAAAAATGGAGCGTTGCGCTCTGCGCCATGCGCGCCGGTAGGTCAACGGATGCGCAAGTTTGCGGATTTTACGGTAAAGCTTCATTTAAGAAATTAGAGATGAATTTTTTGACCGGCTCGGCATGCTTATTCTGTCACTGGCGCGCTCTTGCCAGAACTGTCGAATTTTCTCTTTGCTTGCCGAGAAAATAAAGGATCCCAAACGCTTGAATCGAGTAAGCTTCGCCGAGCACAGCTCCGGCCACTGCGCCCAATGTGTTCGAGCCATAAAGAAGACCGATTGCCCGCCCAAAATTCGTTTGTCGCAAAACTGGATCTTCGATTAACACCGGCAGCGTCAAACCCATGGCCGTTGTCGGCACCAGCAAAATCAGGAATGACAGGACGAAACGCAATCCGATGACAGTTGGCTGATAATTCCACAGCATTTGCCAAATGGGCCGCATCAACCCGCCCAGCAGCGGAAGATCAAAAACAATTGTGCAGCCAAAAGATGCGACGGCCAGTTTCAACACAGCGTAAAGATGCAGGGGCCGCCATCGTCGGACCTTCGACGATGCCGCGACGCCGTTGCCCAGCGCCAGACCCGCCATGAAGCTGGAAAGAATTAACGCCGCGGCCCAGATGGAGTTGCCAAATGCCAGGCCGCTCAGCCGCAGCCAGAGCGTCTCGAAAATGAGCGCGCCGATTCCCGACAAGAAGAGAATGCCAAAGAAAATCACAATGCGCACTCTTGCATCTAGATTTGGGGTGGGTGAAGAGGAACGCCTAACGTGTGCACACCGTTATTGTCGGCGCTATTCGGCATATTTGCGATTTCCCAATTCTCTCAAAGATTTTTCTTCACCGATACCGCCGGCCACTGCGCGCAACGTAATTCGAGAAAATCCAAGCGCGTGCAAATCTGAAGGCGCCCGATTCGACCATTTTGGTTAGTTTCTATTGAATAAGCGATTTCATTCTGACGACAGCACCGCAGATCGAACCGAGTCGATTAATCATGCTGCCTTTCGGGCTGCTTTTGCTTTGCATCGCATTTCTCCCGCTCGTCTTGAAACATCATTGGGAACGCTACTATCATCTCATTGCCCTTTTTCTCGCGGCCATCACGACCGCCTATTATCTCTTCGGAATCCGGCAGTCGGAACGAATCCTGCATGAGGGCAGCGATTATATCCGTTTCATGGTGTTGGTCGGCTCGCTCTTCGTCGTCTCTGGCGGGATTCACGTGCAAATCCGCGGAGAAGCCACGCCTTTGTTCAATTGCACATTTCTGTTTCTCGGAACAGTCGCGGGAAGCTTTCTTGGCACAACGGGCGCGTCCATGCTCTTCATTCGCCCATGGCTTCAAGTGAACAAATATCGTTACACCGGTTTGCACACCGCGTTCTTCATCTTTCTCGTGAGCAACGTGGGCGGTGGATTAACTCCGATGGGCCCGCCGCTCTTCCTTGGCTATCTCAAAGGCGTGCCTTTCTGGTGGATGATTCAGCATTGCTGGCTGTCCTGGTCTGTCGCGCTCCTTTGTCTCCTTCTGATATTTTATTATGTTGATCGACATAATTTTCGCCGTGCATCCGCAGCAGCTCGACAGCTGGAAACCGGTGTTCGCATGATCAATATGGAGGGGCTGCGCAACATTTTCTTTCTCGCGATCATTGTCGGCGCTGTTTTCATCCAGCATCCGCCATTTTTGCGCGAAGCAATCATGTTGGTCGCCGCCGTAGGATCTTATTTCACGACACCGAAAAGCGTACATTGGGCAAATGAGTTTTCATTTGCTCCGGTAAAAGAGGTCGGCTGGCTCTTCCTCGGAATCTTTCTCACGATAGTCCCGGTGCTCGATTATATGCAGTTGCACGCGCGCGATCTTGCAATTGACACGCCCGCGAAATTTTACTGGGTTACCGGCGGTCTATCCGCAGTCCTCGATAATGCGCCGACCTACATAATGTTCTTTGCCGGCGCTCTTGGCCACGCCGGTCTTGGCATTGAGAGCCCGACCGCGGTGCGCGAATTTCTTTCCAATGGCACGGCCGAAATGGTCGCTGTCTCCATGGGTGCGGTTTTGTTCGGAGCCGTCACTTACATCGGCAACAGTCCCAATTTCATGATCAAGGCAATCGCACAACAACACAAAATGCATACACCAAGTTTTGTTGGCTTCGTCGTAAGGTTCTCCCTTCCGATCCTGCTACCGGTGCTTTTCCTGGTTTCCTGGGTTACGATGCGCGGCGGCTAAAGGTTGATCGATGTTTACCGGCCTGATTGAAGAAGTCGGCAGTGTGGTTGCGGTTCGCGTCAGCGATCGCGGCGCCCAATTGCAAATTGCTGCGCCGCACACCGTGAAAAAAATACGGAACGGTAACAGTGTGGCTGTGAATGGCTGTTGCCTCACAGTAAGCTCGCACCGCGGCAATCAGCTCACTTTCGATCTTCTCGAGGAGACAGTTGCCCGCACGAACCTAAGAGTGTTGCGGCCTGAGGCTCCGGTAAATCTTGAGTGCGCTCTATCCGTAAACGCGTGCATTGGCGGGCATTTTGTCCAAGGGCACGTCGACTGCACTTCACTCATTTTGGCTTTTGAAGAGAGCGGACTCGATCATCGCCTCGAAGTTGAGCTACCCGCTGAGTTCGCGCATTACGTTGTCAGTAAAGGTTCAATCGCAGTCAACGGGATCAGCCTTACAATCGCGGAAGTCCTTCCGAAAAGCTTCGTCGTGTGGATCATCCCCCACACGAAACGCTGCACTAATCTCGATTATGCCCAGATCGGGGATTTATTGAACCTCGAGTTCGACATCCTTGCCAAATACGTCGAGAGAATGCTTTTACGGTACGCGCCGCGGCGATAGCCCAGATCGGCAAACATCACGCCGCTTTTACATATATGACCGGAGGCAGCTCGGCCAACGACCGCCCGCGTCCTCGCCTCGTGGGCGTCATCATGTCGAGCGCCAGCCTGGATTTTGCCATCCGAATGCGCCAACCACCGGATTTGTTTGAACTGCGACTAGATCATCTCGTGCGCATGGTCGATGAGTTGGAAAACAAGTTTTCGAGATTGCGCGCACCACTCATTATCACCGCGCGACATTCGCAGGAGGGCGGTGCAAATAAGTTGGCGCTCAGGGAGCGGCGCGATCTGCTTTCTCGATTTTTACGCCGAGCCCATTATGTCGACGTCGAGTTGCGCTCGGCGTCTGCTCTCCGCTCGGTCCTCGAATTGGCGCGGGAGAAGAATGTGCGGCGAATCATTTCGTTCCATAGTCTCAAATCGACACCAGGTTCGCGTTCCTTGCGCCGCAAAGCACGCGCGGCGAAAGCGCATGGCGCAGATATTTTCAAAGTTGCGACGCGCACCGACACACCGGCGCAGCTCGCGCGACTGCTCGCCTTCGTCGCAAAGAAAGATGTCGATCTCGCCGTAAGCGCGATGGGGATTGGCAAACTTGGCGCAATTTCGCGTGTTCTGCTCTCGCGCGCCGGATCGGTCCTCGTCTACGCTTCACTTCGTGACACCGACATCGAAGGCCAAATGTCGCTCGAACAACTTCGCGCCTTCGGAATTCGATGATAGCGAGAGTATTTTTGCGTGCGGCCTGCTTGCCCTTTTCTCAGCGCGGATATTTTACTAAAATAAAGGATCGCGGTATGGCTGCATCCGTCATTTTGCCCAAGCGAGTACCGGTCATGCCTTTGCCCGGGGCTTTGCTCTTTCCGCACGCGCTGCTTCCGCTTTGCATCTTCGAGCCGCGCTACCGCAAGATGCTAAAGCACGCCCTCGCTCATCATCGCATGTTCTGCGTCGCACTGATCAAACCACACTGCGCAGAATGGCAATCGCGCGCAGATTTCTTTCACATCGCCGGGGTCGGTCTGATTCGCGCCTGCGTCGAACGCGGCGATGGCACTTCGAACCTGATTCTGCAGGGGCTGGAGCGTGTACGATTCAGAGATTTCGAGCAAGAAGCGCCGTTTCCGGTCGCGACAATTGACTCCCTTGAATCTGACTCCGTCCCTTCGGTTGAAACCGAAGCGCTCGCTACCAAAGTCCTGGAGCTTTATTCGAACCTCAAAAACGATGGGCAACGGCAGCTTCCGCCCAAAGTAGATCGGTATCTCTCCGATTTAAGCGACCCGGAAATGCTCGCCGATCTCGTCGCCTCAACATTCGTGAGCGATCCTCTGCACCGCCAGCGCATTCTTGAAGAACTTTCAATAAATCAGCGGCTGCGGCTCGTGATACAGTATTTGCGTGAAGAGAATGGAAGCGCGGCAGCGTGACTGTCGCCACGTGTCTGTGAGACGCGCGGCGTGCCTGTCTCGAACTCATCGGCGCCGCCCCGCAGCGAGGCGCTACAGGGCGATGCGCGCATATTCTTCCATCAAATAGCGATCGGTCATTCCCGCAATGTAGTCACATACAGTGCGATGCAGCCCTTCTACCTCAATTCGTTTTGTTGCTGTGTCGCCGAGTCGGTCAGGATCGAGAAGGTATGTTTCGAAGACTTTTCTCAGCATCTCGCACGCGCGCCGGTTCACACCGGCAACGCGTGGGTGATAGTAAACATTCTCATATAGAAACTTCCGCAGGGCGCGATTTGCTTGTAACAGATCGTCACTGTAGCAAATGAGCGGTGCCGGCTGTACGCGGACTGAATCCGCACTTTGCACACCAGCATCAGCAATCGATTGCGCGCTTGTTGTTATCACATCGCGCACTTGCACATCGATAATGTCGCGAATGATCAACCTGTGCAGCTCAGGTTCGCGCGCGTCAGGATAACGTGCCAGCACGGCGCGACGGCTGTGACGCCAGACTTCGTTTTCTTCCAATCGCTCCGCGCTTAAAATTTCAAAATCGACCGCATCATCCAGATCATGACTGTAATAAGTGATCTCGTCCGCGAGATCTGCGATCTGCGCCTCCAATGATGGACAATGATACTTCTCTAAAGCGGAGTGAACCTCTGGTCCGGTCGCCGCGGCGACACGGATTCGCCCCGTAGTGAGCTTGCCTTCTTCACCTTGCAACCCGCCCAAGGCGGGTCGCGCCACTTTCGGCATCTCATAAAAGGCTCGATGTTTTCGCAAACCTTCCAGTACTTCAAATGTCAGGTTCAAACCCGGAAACTTTGGATACGGATTTTCGAGGAGCTCCACGACCCGCAAGCTCTGGCGGTTGTGATCGAACCCACCGTGAGCGCGCATACATTCGGCGAGCATCTCTTCTCCGGAGTGGCCAAAAGGCGAATGGCCCAGGTCATGGGCGAGTGCAATTGCTTCCGCGAGGTCTTCGTTCAGTCCCAATGCACGCGCGATTGTGCGGCTGATGGAGGCCACCTCGATCGAATGAGTCAACCGGGTGCGCAAATGGTCACCGGTCCCATTCAGGAAGACCTGCGTTTTGTACTCGAGCCTGCGAAAGGCCCGCGAATGAATGATGCGTGCGCGATCTCGTTGAAATTCTGTGCGATACGCATGGCTGGGCTCTGGATATTTTCGGCCGCGCGAATCGCCAGATCTCTGGGCAAACGGCGCAAGCGTGGCGCGCTCCGTTGCTTCCATTTCGTCGCGCGACTTGTAGCCGTCTCTATGTTCGCCGGGCCGAACGCCGCCATGGCGACCGGCGACCGATCGGAAGCGCGGCTCAGACGATCGCTGCCTGGTTGTCGCCATTTTCACGCCCCGATCATTCGTTAATTGTCGATTTTGGCGACTTCGTTTTCAGATTCTCCCGCAGCGACCGTTGCGCTCTGCGCGATTGGAGTGTGACGACCAGCAAATCGAAGATCGCCAGGAACAGCGCCGTCACGGTTAACCATCCGCAAACGATCCAAAACAGAATAAACCAGATTGGGCGCTCGCGCGGATCGAACGTCGTTTTCAAAAATGTTGTGCCAGAAAACAGGAGGGTCAGCGCGGCGAGAAGCAAAATAAACATAATGTTGCGCCTGAGCGTTTGATCTCGAATCACACCGCGTGTTGCATGAATAATGAACGATGTCGTGCGCCACGTCCTTTTGTTAGAATTGTTCGACACAGTTAACTGATTTACCAGCGCCGCCACGCTCGTTATTGATCGATCTTACGATCCAAAAAGCCAAATCAAAAATGCCAAGGAAAACTTCCAAGAAAAAACAAGTCACTCCCGAGCGCCTGATGCAATTTGCCTCCGCTTACACGCCGCCGCTCATCATCGGAGCCGCAGCGACCAACAAAGTCTTCGATTCGCTTCAAAACGGTTCGAAAACAGTCCAGCAAGTCAAAAACAAAACCGGCGCATCCGAGCGAGGACTCCGGGCAATCATGAATGCGCTGGTTGGCCTCGAACTCTTAAAAAAGGACCGACAGGGAAAATATTCGCTCACGCCCGAAAGCGAAAACTTTCTCGTAACCGACAAGCCGGGCAGCCTCGCTGGACTTTTCGCCATGGTGAAGAGCCATCACATTCCTGATTGGCTGCACTTGGGTGAAGCGGTAAAAACCGGCGCACCGCCAGTTGCGCTCAATCTGCAGGCCCACGGGCCGCAATTTTTTTCGGTCCTCGTCGAGCACATTATCCCGATGAGTTATCCGGCGGCCACCGCGCTAGGGCAGGCGCTCCGTCTTGCGAAGAAACGCGACGCTGTTCGCGTGCTCGATGTCGCCGCCGGCTCTGGCATTTGGGGAATTGCGCTCGCGCAACAATCGCCTCTTATACGCGTGACGGCGCAGGATTGGCCGGAAATGATTCCGACTACCAAGCGCATCACGCAGAAATTCGGCGTGGCTGATCGCTTCTCCTACATCGAAGGCGACGTGCTCGAAGCCGATTTTGGCAATGGGTACGACATCGCCACGCTGGGTCACATTCTTCATACCGAAGGCGAAGAGCGTAGCCGAAAGTTGCTCGCGAAAACTTTTCGGGCGCTTAAATCCGGTGGAATTATCGCAATTGCCGAATGGCTGGTGAATGACGATCGCACGGGACCGTTGAATGGATTGATCTTTGCCGTGAACATGCTGGTCCACAGCGAACGGGGCGATACGTTCAGCTTTAGCGAAATCAAACGCTGGCTTGAAGAAGCTGGCTTCAAAAAAGTACGCAAACTCCAAGCGCCCGGACCATCACCGTTGATTCTCGCGACAAAACCTTAGGATTGATCGTCGATCTTTAATTAAAGACGAATCGGCTTCTCATCGGCGAAGCGAGGTGCTTTCATATCGCTTCATGAAAAAGGCGAAAAAGGTCAAAACGAAATCGCGGAGAACGACACGGGGGCGGTCGGCTTCGAAGAATCTTGAGCAGCGCATCCCGTATCAGAAACCTGCCCTTCGTAGCGATGCGTTTGCCCGGGCGCTAATCAATGCGAAATCGTGTGTCAACAATCCCGAAAGTTTACAAGCGCTTTTCAACGAGGCGGCGAGAAAGGCAGCGGCAGTCCCCAGGGAGCCGTTCCAAGACAACTGGTCCTATCTCCAAACGATGTTGCGGTTAATCCGCGCGTACCATCGCGGCGAATACGATCAGGTTTCGAGCGACGCGCTCTTGTGGATCGTTGCAGCTCTCAGTTATTTGGTCGACCCATTCGATTTGATTCCAGACAAAACCCCGTTTCTCGGCTTTGTGGATGACGCGACCGTTATCGAGTTTGCGGCCGCGAGAACCCGGCAAACCCTGGATGACTTCATGGCCTGGGAAACAGCGATGCGATAACGCGCCTGAGGTTCCGGGCAGCGCAGGCTCGAGTCTGTGGTCCCCAGAATTTCCATTGCCCTGCACGACAACCGATTCAGACCAAAAGCAGCGCCGGGTTTTCCAGCAGATGCCGGAGTTCTTTCAGATATTCGGCACCGAGAGCGCCGTCGATGACGCGGTGGTCACAGCTCATCGTGATCAACATGCGATGGCCGACAACGATTTGATCGCAATCATCGATGACGGGCACTTTCGTGATCTTGCCGACGGCGAGAATGAATCCTTGCGGCGGATTAATGACGGCGGCAAAACTGTCGATTCCCATGCCGCCAAGATTGGAAACGGTGAATGTGCCGCCTTGAAATTCTTCAGGCTTCATTCGTTTGTTGCGCGCACGATGCGCCAGGTCCTTCACCAGCTCACTGATCTCGCGTAGCGATTTGTTTTGCGCCGCGCGGATCACCGGCGTCAACAATCCATCTTCAATCGCGACCGCGATGCCAAGATCGACATCGGCGTACTGCACAAATGCATCGCCATCGAACGAGGCATTCACTCGCGGCACCTTTACTGCGGCCTGTACGGCGGCCTTTAAAACAAAGTCGTTCACTGTGATTTTGGCGGCGTCCGCCTCTTCGCCGGCCGATTTCAATTCCTCGCGCGCCTCCATGAGCGGACCGGCATTGATGTCGATATTCAGATAAAAATGCGGAATCGGGCCGAGACTTTCGACTAGGCGTTGCGCGATGATTTTGCGCATGCCGGAGAGTTGAATGCGCGCGCTTTCTCCGGGCTTGACTGATGGCGCAGGAGCTGACGGGGCTTTCACACGGTCGCGGTCACCGGCGGCTACAGCTTTCGCGGCGGCGCGCACGTCGGTTTCGGTGACACGACCTTCCGGGCCTGTGCCCTTGACGCTGGAAAGATCAACGCCGAGTTCGGCTGCAATTCGCCGCGCGACCGGTGACGCTTTTACGCGCGCTTCTTCAGGCCTCTCGATCGTTGGCGCTGGTTTTTCAGCTTCAACTTTCTTTTCCGCCTTCTGTGGCGTCGCTCTTTTTTCCTCTTTCTTTTCCGTTTTCGGCTTCTCCGGCTTTTCTTCTTTTCTTGCTATCTCTTCCTTTTCCTCCGGCTCCTTTTTTGCTTCCTCCTTCTCACGCTTTGCTTTCTCGTCTTGCTTCTCGCCTTCTGGGCCCTCTCCCTTTTTTTCTTCCGCTTTTTCCTCTTCCTTTGGCGCCTCCTCGCCTTCGCCGCCGATGAACGCGATCTTGTCGCCGACGTTTACCTTGCCGCCTTCTTCGACATAAATTTCGGTGAGCGTTCCATCTTCAGGCGATTCCCATTCCATGGTCGCCTTGTCGGTCTCGATCTCGGCCAGCACTTCGCCGGCCGAAATTTCGTCGCCCTTCTTTTTCTTCCACGCGACGAGAGTACCCTCCGTCATCGTGTCGCTCAGTTTCGGCATTTGAATTTCTGGCATGATGAAAAAGGTAAAGAGGTTACAGGAGTTACAATGTTACAACAGTTTCCCTTTTGAACCTTGTAACATCTGTAACTCTTTTAACGTCGTCATGCGTAGCAAACCTGTTTCACGGCAGCGAGGAGTTTATCCGCGTTCGGCAGCACGGCTTTCTCGAGACGCTCGTTGTACGGCATCGGTACGTCTTCTTGCGATACGCGAAGGATTGGTGCGTCGATCTCATCAAAAATGTTTCTCTGTATCCGGTAGCAAACTTCGGCGCCCACGCCACAAAACGGATGATCTTGTTCTACGATCACCACGCGATGCGTTTTCGCGACAGAATCAAAGATCGCTTTCTCGTCCAGCGGCTTGATCGACCGAAGATCGACGATCTCGGCGGAGATGTCTTCCTCCTCGAGTTGAGCCGCGACTTTAAGAGCGAGCGGAACCGTCTGCGCATAACAAATAACCGACACGTCGCTGCCTTCCCGCTTCACTTCCGCTTTGCCGAGAGGAATGAGCAGCTCTTCGTCCGGCGGCTCGACCATTCCCTTCGAGCTGTAGAGCAGTTCCGCTTCCAAAACGAGCACTGGATTGTTATCACGCACAGCTGTTTTGAGCAGCCCTTTTGCGTCACGCGGCGTGGCCGGCGTGCAAACTTTCAGGCCGGGCACGCTGGCATAGAAGTTTTCGGTCGCGTGCGAGTGCGTTGCACCGAGTTGATGCGCCGGTCCATTGGGACCGCGGAAAGTGATCGGGATATTAAATTGCCCCCCCGACATTGTGAACATGTTCGGCGCGTTATTCACGACCTGATCGAAAGCTACGAGCGAAAAGCTGAACGTCATAAACTCGATAATCGGCCGCAAGCCGACCATCGCCGCACCAACACCCAGGCCCGCAAATCCGTTCTCGCTGATGGGGGTGTCGATGATGCGCCTCGGTCCGAAGCGCTCAAGCAGGCCCTGACTTACCTTGTAGGCGCCGTGATATTCAGCGACTTCCTCGCCCATCAAAAAAACGTTTGGATCGCGCTCCAACTCTTCAGCCAGCGCTTCGTTGAGTGCCTGGCGATAAGTAATTTCTCTCACGGCTTTGCCCCGTCCGCGTAGGTAAAATCGTGCAGCTTTTCGATCGGGGGTTGAGGGCTTGCTTCGGCGAATTTTACGCTCGCAAGCACCATTTCCTTTGAGCGCTTGTCGAGCAGATCGAATTGCTCGTTTGTTAATTTCCCTTCCCGCGTGAGCTGAGCACGCAAACGAGTAATTGGATCATCGAGCCGATATTTCTCCAGCTCCAGCTTGGTGCGGTAACTTGCCGGGTCGGACATCGAGTGGCCGCGATAACGATAAGTGCGAACTTCGACGAATGCCGGATGGGGCTCCTTCCGAATGGAGTCCACGATTTCGGCGACTTTGTCGCGAACTTCGCGAAAGTTCATTCCATCGACAATTTCTCCGGGAATGTCGTAGCCCTCCGCGCGATCGACAATTTGCTTCAGCGATGTCGATCTTTTCACCGACGTGCCCATGGCGAAGAGGTTGTTTTCGCAAATGAAAACGATCGGCAATTTATAAAGAGCAGCGAGATTTAGAGCTTCGTGGAAAGATCCTTGATTGATTGCACCGTCGCCGAAGAAGCAGAGTGTCACGCGATCCTCGTCCCGGTACTTGATCGCAAAGGCCAATCCAACAGCCAATGGCACGTGGGCGCCCACAATAGCGTGACCACCGTACATGTGATTTTGCCGGTTGAAGAAGTGCATCGAGCCACCCAGCCCTCGCGAGCATCCGGTTTCTTTTCCAAAAAGTTCGGCCATGCATGCGTTTGCGCTCGTGCCGCGGGCGAGTGCGTGCGCATGATCGCGATATGCGGTGATGATGTAATCATCGTCACGCACAGCCGCCACCGCTCCGGCCACGACCGCTTCCTGGCCGATGTAGAGATGACAAAAGCCGCCGACTTTCTGCGCTTGATACTGTTGACTCGCGCGTTCCTCGAAACGCCGGATTAACAGCATCAGCGAGAGCATCTCGACTTCGTCGCGCTGCTCCCCCGGCTGCATGGCGGTCATCCCGCAGCTGCGGGACGGAACCGCGCGGCGCCGGCACGCGACCTCTCAGCGCTTCGGCCGAAGTTCATGCAGAGAACAAAGAGTATAGTGAATAGAAGATCGCTAATGAGTGAATTGCGAAAAAACATCCAGCTCGGCGTTGCGCTGTACTGAGGCAATCCCACCGTGAGCGCTTGGATGAGTCCTCCCAGATTCTTCGCGTAACCAGGATCGCTCGACCAGGAAAACGCGTTCGTGATCCCGTAAAAAAATGTCGACCCAACAATGGAAGCCGGCAAAAGCGCCTTCAGCGATGCGCGATTCTGCAAAAGAAACCCGGCGCAGCCGACCGCAGCGAGTGCGAAATAACGCATGAAAATTTGCGGATCGAGCAGCGGCGCGCCGTAACGAAAATTTATCACCGCGTCGGAAATAAAAAGCGTAATGAGAGGCACTGAGAATTTGTATCTTTTTGGAAAGTAGGCCGCACAACAGAGCGCAATCGATGCGACCGGCGCGAAATTGGAAAGCCAGCTCGCGCCGGAGTGAATCAAGAGTCCGGTCGTAACGCGATAAGCGGCGGCCGAAAGAACAAGGAGAATCGCGGGAATCATTCGCAAGAATCTATCCGTCCCGGGAGATATGCAAAGGCCATTTGCTCCGACCCTGACAAACCGCGCGCTAAGATCAACTTCGAATCTGAAACTACTTCCTTGAGGCGGCCACGAGCGCTCTGTTGAGCCGCGCTTTGCGGCGATTAGCAGCGTTTCTATGGACGATCCCGCGCTTGGCCGCCTTATCGATTGCCGAGATCACTGCGCGGATTTGATCTGTGCTGGGCGTTGCCGAGGAACGCGCTCGCTTCTGCATGCTTCGCAGACCCGTAACCACGCTGCGATTATGAAGCGATCGCTTCAATGTCTGGCGGGCGCGCTTGACGGCTGATCTCGTGTTGGCCATTGCTTGATCGAAAACTGTGTGGGCGTGGACGCTCGCGGGCGTAATCACGATTGTCAAGAGTCACTCACGCGGCCTGCAAATGCCACGGACCGATTACCCTCAAGCACGCGGATTGTTTTGGACCATTGCCGTCCCTTTGTTTAGAACCGGCTGCGCTTTGCGAGCCTGGCTTTTCAGTCGCTCTGCAGCGAGCGCTCCCGCCATTCGCATTTGCTCGACCGTGAGCGAACCGGAAGTGGATGGGGAAGCAAGCCGCTCCTGAGCATTCGATTTTTCGACTTGCACCGTCATCGTATTACTCGATCGCGCTGGCGATGCCTTTGGCACTTTGGGCAAACGATCGGGAATAATTTGCACAATCGCGCCGAGCGGAACTTGATTGTATAGAGCGGCAATGTCGCTCGATTTCATCCGGATGCAGCCGTAGCTCGCTGGTCGGCCGATTGTTTTTTCTTGCGGCGTGCCATGAATGTAAATGCAGCGATAAAAAGCATGAGCGTTTTGAGCTTCCAGTCCGCGCAGCCAAATGATCCGCGTAACGACTGGATCGCGGCCCGGCGCGTTTGGCGTGAGAATTTCGCCGGTGAACCGCCGATTGTGGAACACGGCGCCGACTGGTGCGTTGTCACCGATTTTTTGTGCAACCATGAGATAACCAAGAGGAGTTGTCATTCGCCCCAAAAAATCACCCAGCCCGAATTTGGACGTGGAAACCGGGTAGGTTGTCACCATCGCACCGTTCTCCAGAAGCATTACCTTCTGATCGCGAACGCTTATTATCAGTTGATGGGCAGGGTCGATCTGGGTGGCGAAGAGCGCGGGAGCGATCGAAATTAGACTGAGAATTACAGCTAGGGGTCGAAGCATGCGCAACCTCTTACCCGATAATTCGAACTTTGTCACGCGGGAATTGCGGTGGCGGCGCGTGAGCCGCCCAAGCTGATTTTGGGCCAGCGGTTCGCGAACGAAGAGACACAGACATAAAGGAAACCACCTTGGAACATGAGCAAGAAGGGCACCGAGAGAAACTGTCCATGCGCAATCGCGAACCAAAGGAAGTAGGTGAAATAAATCGCGAAAGCCAGCTCTGCGAGCGGGAGGGCTGATTTCAGCGGCCGGTACTTGCAGGTTCGCCAATGTTGCGATTTGCGTTCGATGCCGTACTTGGGCGTGCGTGTGAAATCCGACTTGTGATTGAAGAGCGCCTCCAGCACTGCGCGCGCGTTGTTCAGCGAAAGACCAATGCCAAGGGCGAGCAAGCACGGCAGAAAAAGAATCTCTTTCATCCACGTTCGCGGATGCAGCTCCCGCTGCGCGCAAATATAAAAAATCGCTACCGAGACTGAGGCCGCCAGGAAAATCGGAACATCGATTAGCAGCGTCCGCAACCAACCACCCCCGGGCGCGCCGGATGAGGGGTGCAAGAGGACGCATAAGAAAGCAAGCAGCAAGTAGGCGAAGTTCGACATCAAATGCCCCGTGGCCTCAAGTTTGATCGGAAATGGAAGCCGGCTGCGCCAAATTGTGGGCAACAGTTTCTTGCAGGTCTGGATGGATCCCTTTGTCCAGCGATGCTGTTGAGATTTAAACCCGTTCATATCCACTGGAAGTTCAGCGGGGGTTACAACGTCAGAAAGAAAGATAAATTTCCAACCGACAAGCTGGGCGCGATAGCTGAGATCAAGATCTTCGCAGAGCGTGTCGTGCTGCCAGCCGCCAGCCTCCTCGATACAGGAGCGCCGCCAGAGACCGGCCGTTCCATTGAAATTGAAAAACCGGCCGCTTCGGCTGCGCGCGGTTTGCTCGAGCAAGAGATGGCCATCCAGAAAGATCGCTTGCATGCGGGTGAGCAGCGAATAACCGCGATTCAAATGGCCCCATCTCGTCTGGATCATTCCTACGTTCGGATCGCTGAAGAAATGGATCGTGCGCTTTAGCAAATCCGGAGGCGGGACAAAATCGGCGTCAAGGATACAAACAAATTCGCCCTCCGCGGCCTCCAGCCCTACGGCCAGCGCGCCAGCCTTGAAACCGGTGCGATCTACCCGATGAATGCGTTGAACGTTAAAACCGCGCTGCCGCAATTCGTCGGCGCAGGAGGCGGTGATTTCGCGGGTCTCATCAATCGAATCGTCCAGCACCTGGATTTGGAGAAGCTCCCGGGGATAGTCCAGTTCGCTCACGGAACGAAGCAAACGCTCGGCCACGTACATCTCGTTAAAAATTGGCAACTGCATCGTCACCGTCGGCAGTTGTTCAAAGTAACGGGCCGGAACCGGTGCGCGCTTCCGGTTTTTGAGATACAGATAAATGATGAAGTAGCGATGGACACCGTACGCCGAAAGACCGATGAGCACACTCAGATAGCAGACGGTCCAGATAATGTGTCCGAGGCTTCCTTGCATTGGAGTTTCCACCGCTGCTACTAGTTGAGGCAGCAAGGGCGACATGATGCCGTTTTCAGCATGTGCGTCAAATCAAAAAAATCGTACGTTTGCGTGTCAAAATGGCAGCTGTAGCACGAAAAAAGCCTCGGGGCATGGCGCAGAGAGCGAGAATGTTGTGTTCATTGTCGATCTTCGTAATTGGGGTGCGACCGGCCTTGCAACACCCGTGATGGCGCAAGAGGAACCAATCACCGAACAGGGATGCGAGCGCGAGGAACTGGGCGTGAATGCTTACACTGCGCCGTTGATCGCGCGCATATTTCAACAACTCGATGAGTTCATGCGGTTGCCTTTCGGGTGACTGCAACGAGAATTTCCAAAAGCGAGTCCTGGCAGCTGCGAGCGAAAAACTCCGATCTTTGGAGGATTGGTGGCCAACGGATTTTTGACTGTCGAAGCAGAGAAGAAACTGCGGTCGATAACCTGGGGGTTTTGATGAGAGAAGCTCGTGGCCTTGCCGTGGCTTATCGGGGACACGCCGTGACCAAGTCTCATTGACCTAACGCGCCGCGGCAAGTGGCGCGCACTACGCAAAGAACTCATCGCGACACAAGCAAATGTTGAACAGGCGATGATCGAGTTGCGCGATCAAAAAGTGGCGCATTTGATCAGTCTTGGTGGCTGGTTGCGAAGCTTGGAGATCAGCGAGCGGCAATCGAAATGGATTTTTCGCCCGAACGGGCAAAGATTCTCGCGCAACACGAGCTGGTCGATTTCTTCGCAGGAGAATTGAAAACATTACCGCCAACAGTGGCGCACAGGCCATTCTTTGAGAAACTTCGCTCAGGGTTAACGCCATTCACGTTTCCCTTAAGCAAAGCAACCGGAGAGGGATTGAATTTGGCTGATGTGAAGGTGATTCATGCCCAAGCGCGCGAGTTAAACCTCGCGATTCGTCAAAGCGAGTGAGCGACACATTCGCCTTGCCTGATGCGGCGAGTCGGTTAACGGTGATTAGCTAATTTTCGCAACTTACGCGAATGCAATTGCGAGACACATTTAAGAAACGAAGACGGGACCGTTTCGAACGTTTCAAGATCATCTTTCCAATCCTTTTAGCGGGATGGATCCCATCGGTCTTAACCCTCATCGTTTCGTACACAATTCTGCGCGACACCCTGGAAACAAGGATCTTGCGCGACCGGCAAACCCTAATCCAATTGGTGGGCCACCTCGTGGGCCATGACCTAACCCGCAGTAGTAGCGTTATTGAGTATTATCAGACGCTGCCAGAAGTCGCGAACATTTTGAGCGCGACGAGTCCCCAGACAGTCGCTCCACAATGGCTCAGCTCAGCATTTTATTCGCATCCCTACATCGATGGAATGTTCATGAGTGCGCCAGATGGCCGGCTTATTGCATCAATTCCAACGGCTCCGGAGATGATCGGCCAGGATTTTGGTTCCGATCGCTGGCGCGAGCAAGCAGCAGCGTCGAATGGGACCTTTGTCTCAGCAGTTTATCCCAGGTTGCTAGATAAACGGCTCGTAACCGATATCGTAGGCGCGGTTCGCGGGCCAGACCGGACGATCCTCGGTTATATTGGAGTCTCTGTCCTCGTGGAAAGAATCGGTCGGCGCTTGTCTACAATCGAGTTTGCCGATCGCTTTCGTTTCGAGGTGCTCGACCAGAACGGCGCCGCGCTTTTTGTCACTGATTTTAAGCCGAACCCCAAAGCGAGTTCTGCCGAAGGGGGGATTTTGATCAAAGAGATCCGCCAAAGCAAGAGCGGGCACTTCGAGCGGCACGGCAATCTTTACTCTTTCAGCCCCATCGAATCGACCGGTTGGGTCGCGGTAGTTGAGCAGCCGAAAAGTCTCGCCTACCAGCCCGTTCATGACCTCCTCGCACGAATGACTGTCCTGGCAGCTTGGTTGGTTGTTCTCACGGCGGTTCTCGCGTGGCTCGGAAGCGGGTTTTATCAGCGCCAGCTGGAATCTACGCGGCGCATTGAACGTGAAGTCGTCTTTAACGAAAAGATCCTGGCGAACATGCCTAGTGGCATTGCCTTTGTCGATCCGAGGTCCCGCCGTTTCCTTCAGGCGAACGAGGCTTTTGCGCACATGGCCCAGCGTTTCGGAGATCTGCCACAGAGTGACGACATCACGGAAGCCACTTACGACGATGTGAAGATCGCCCCGGCCGGAGCAATCGAGAAAGTCCTTTCTTTTGGCACACCGTTTCAGTTGATCGAGCAGCCCTTAAAAGACAAAACGGGTATGACGCATTTTTTGGATGTTACCCTGCTCCGGCTACAGGGCCCGCAAGAAACCATCCAAGGCGTGCTATATCTCGTCGAAGACAAAACGCGAGATGTCAAACTGCGCCAGGAACTGATTGGCGCAAATGCCGCGAAAGACCAATTCCTAGCGCTGCTTTCGCACGAGTTGCGCAATCCTCTCTCACCAGTGATCGCGATGGTCGGGGAGTTGGAAGCGACCGTTCCCGATTCCCCGACGGTTCACGAGGCGCTCGAGGTCATTCGACGCAACGTCGAGCTGGAAGCGCGTTTGATCGACGATTTGCTCGACGTCACGCGCATCGCAAAAGGCAAACTGCAGTTGAGCTTTGAGACTGTTTGCGTGCACGAAATCCTCCACCGCGCTTACGAGATTTGCCGCGAGGACATTGCTGCGAAGCATCTTGAGGCGGAATTTCGCCTTCACGCTGCTTATACGCATGTCGCAGGCGATCCGGCGCGTTTGCAGCAAGTCTTTTGGAATTTGATCAAGAACAGCGTGAAGTTTACTCCCCAAAAAGGACGCATCATTATCGAGACAATGAACGCCACGCCGGAGAGGATTGACGTCCGGATTGCCGACACTGGGATGGGCATTGAGCCGGAAAGGATCGATAAAATCTTCAACGCTTTCGAGCAGGGACAAACCTCGATCACCCGCCGTTTTGGAGGGCTCGGCCTAGGTCTTGCGATTTCGAAGGCGCTGATCGATGCGCATGGCGGGAAAATCCGCGTGGGAAGTCCCGGAAAGGATCAAGGCTCCACGTTTTCGCTAGAACTGAAAACGGTGCCGAGTCCGATCAGCGGCGACGGCGATGGCGCCCAACGCGATCGACGCGCCGTTTCGGAAAAAGATTTGGTTGTGCCCAGGCATCGGCGCGTCCTAGTGGTGGACGATCATCATGATACATGCACCGGAATGAAGAAGATGCTGGAGCGCCGCGGCTACGAAATTACAGTGGCGCATTCCGCCGAGCAGGCCGTGGAAAAAGTGCGCGCACAGGATTTCGATCTGCTAATTAGCGATATCGGACTTCCGGACCGCACCGGCTATGAATTAATGCGCGAATTGCGAAGCAGCAAAGCTCTGCCTGGAATTGCACTTAGTGGCTTTGGAACCGAACAAGACGTAAAGGAAGCCCGAGCGGCAGGTTTTTCCGAGCATCTGACCAAGCCGATCAATTTTGAGCGGTTAGAAGAGGCGATTAAAAATCTGCTCGATCTCGAGACTACCGCGAAATCCTGACTTCGATCGGCCGGGTAAATAGCTGCGTTACGGGCCGCTGCGGGCGGGCGCGCTAGCGTTCTTCTGCCGCTCAGCGGCTTCTTTTAACTCCCGTGAAAGCTTTTCCACGCGCTGACGCATAATCTTGCCAGCCTTAAATTTCACCGTCGCTCGCGGTGGAATCACGAAGCTGCTGCCGGGTTGATTCGGATTTCGTCCCACGCGAGCCTTTGTAAGCCGGGGCTGAAAAACGCCAAAGTTGCGCAGTTCAACGGGAATGTTGTTGGCTAAACTGTCGGTGATTTTATCGAGCGTCCGCTGGACCACGTTGAATACCTCGTGTTGGACCATGCCGGTTTGGTTGCTGATGGCGACAACGATGTCGCGTTTGGTTAGCTTTGCCATATCTATTTAGTAATCGCTCCACATTGCCGTGGCGGTGGTCAAATTAAAAACAAAAACCGAACTTTTTAACCGGCTAACTTCCTCGACAAGAAGACGAAACGCAATGGCAACTTTGCCAGGACATCCCGCGCGGACCAATCCTCAATTACTTTCGCCAATTCTCACGCGGCCGCGGGGCCGCATAATGGTCCGGAGCGACCTCGTGCGCAGTTCGGAAATGTACTTTCGCCACGTCGCGCAACACGCCGGGTCCGTTCGTTTCCACCAGTCTTTTCGCGGTCTCTCTTACGCCGGCGGACACTCCTCGCTCGAGTCGCAAACCTAGTTCCTTCCCTTGCCGCTCCAGCCACCTGATAAAAGCTTCACGCGCCAAAATCGATGCGGCCGCCACCGCGATATCTGATTCCGCTTTCGTGCGTTGTTCGATGTCGATCTTGCGGCCATGGCGCAACAGCGATTGCTCGACCACGTGCGCGTCCGCAAACTGGTCCGACAACGCCCGGGGACAATCCGGTTTTTTTGCCAGCAAATTCTCGATCACGCGAGCGTGCCCCCATCCTAGCAGTTTGTTCAAATTGCCGAACTTATGGTAAAGCTCGTTGTACTTTTGCGGACCGATCAGCACGGTCTCGACTAAGCCGTTGGCAGTCTTTCGAATGATTTGAGCTAGGGCACCTATACGCGCATCCGAGCCGATTCGTTTACTATCCTGCACACCGGCATCGAGAAGTTTGCGCGCAATTCCACGATCAACATAGACGCCTGCGATCACGAGTGGCCCGAAAAAGTCACCCTTTCCGCTCTCATCGACGCCAAAGTGCGGCTCGAACATTTCCGGCAAGTGTACTTCTTCGTAGCCTAGTTTCGCTTCGCCGAGAACCTTTGGCTCCAGCTCAAATTGCACGAACTCCTCTACGTTCCTGCCTTGCACGAGCACTTTCGGTCCTTTTTCGTAAACTGCCACGCTCAGCTTATTCTTCCGGGCAAAAAGAAGCGTGTATTCCTTTGGAGAAAATTCGAACCCGAGCTTTTCGAGCAGCGCACGAAGCTTGGTTACCTCCCCTAAGGAAAGCGGATGTGTATACGAATTCATTCAGCCACAGGTTACCACAGATGAAACAGAGATTGCATTCCGTCCGAATTAGTCAGCAAGACATAATCAGTCATCTGTGTTAATCCATGTTTCGCTGTGGCTTTCCGAAAAAATCAATTCTATGCGGCGTTGACAAATTGGTACCACAAGCACGGCCGCGTTCTCCCTTGGCGGCAAACTCGCGACCCCTATGCCATCCTCGTCTCCGAGATCATGCTCCAGCAGACGCTGGTTGCCATAGTTATCCCCTATTATAATGAGTGGCTCCGGCGCTTCCCCGATTTCGCCGTGCTGGCTCGGGCTTCAGAAAGTGACGTCCTCCACGCATGGCAAGGCCTCGGTTATTACGCGCGGGTGCGCAATCTGCGGGCGGTTGCGATAACCGTGCAAAACCGGCGCGGCGGCAACTTTCCTCGGAGTGTCGCGGCAATACGAGGATTGCCGGGCGTCGGCCGTTACACTGCTAATGCTGTCGCGACGTTCGCCTTCAATCAGCCAGTCCCGATCGTCGAAACCAACATTGCTCGCGTTCTGGCGCGTCTGTTTAATCTCCGCAACCCGATCGATCGAACGGCTGGTCGAGAAGCACTCTGGAGACACGCGGGCATTCTTCTTCCACGGTATTCCGCCCGCATCTACAATTCGGCGCTTGTCGATCTCGGCGCGCTGGTTTGTCTTCCGCGGCAACCAAAATGCGGGATTTGCCCCGTCAAAAAATTCTGCCGCGCAAAAAATCCGGAAAGTCTGCCAATAAAGAAAGTGCGGCCTCCAACAATACGACTGACCGAAAATCACGCGTTTATCGTTCGACCGAATAGAATTCTGCTTCAGAAAGCCCGTGAACGCTGGTGCGGCATGTGGATCTTGCCAACGCTGCGAAAACGATCGCCAGATGAACCTCCGGTGTACGCGTCGATCTTTCCGTTCACCAACCATCGCGTTGCATTGAACGTTTACACGCGTCGCCGTCGGAAGATCAATGAGGACTCACAACACTGGATCAGTATCGATTCGCTCGAGTCGATTCCCATCCCTTCGCCGCATCGAACGGCGGTGCGTTATCTTCTCAGCGAAGTATCAGCAGCACGAGCATGCCGGCGACGATCGTCAGGACCGTGATTGGGATACCAAAGCGCGCATAATCCCAGAAGCCGATTTCCAGATGTTCGCGCGCAGATTCCACTACGATCATGTTGGCGACGGAGCCAATGATGGTGAGATTGCCAGCAAATGTCGTCGCCAACGCGAGCACTTTCCACATCAAGACCGGTTCGGCAAAGCGCGTGATCCATTTTCCCGCACAAGCACAAACGGCACGTTCGAGAAAATGTTCGATCCGGCAATGGAAAACCATGTCAAATTCCAAGCCTGCGCTGCCACGCTTGATCCAAAGACCGGCTGCAGATGGCGATAAATGGCATCGGGCAGGCCGGTATCAGTCAATCCGTCAACCACAACAAACAGCGCTGCAAAGAACACGAGCAAGTGCCAATCGATCAATTTGAGCACTTTATGCGTATCGCGACGCGCGAGCACCATCACCAGGGCCGCGCCCGCAAGTGCCGTCCACGCCAGATTCAGCCCTGCGACGAAGCAGACGAAGATCGACACAAACACAATGCAAACGATCGCAAACAGAATGCGATCAAGCTTCGGGACAGGGTGAGGTTCCCGCTCGATTGTTGCTGCTCGCAGAGCGCTTCGAAAGCCAACGCGCAAAATGATAAAGTTGATCGCGAGGCCGACAACAACCGCCGGTGCGAGCGCCAGGGAAAATTGCGCAAACGGGATTCGGGAGAAATGTCCGATGATCATGTTCTGCGGATTGCCCACGAGTGTGGCAACACTGCCGATGTTGGCGCTGGTCGCGAGCGCGATCAGGTACGGCAGCAGTGGGAGTTTTCCGCGGCGGATTACTGCGATGACGAGCGGCGTCAACATTAAGCAGATCGTGTCATTCATCAGCAACGCCGACAGAGTTCCCGACGTGAGTATCAGATAAAGCAGCAGTCGCCCCGGTGTGTGGGAAAATTCCAATACAACGTCAGCGGCCCATTCGAAAAAACGCGCGAGAGAAAGGTAGGCCGACACCAGCATCATCGCGAGCAGGAGCACGATCGTGTCATAGTTGACAGCGCGATACGCACGCTCCGGTGTCATTACCCCGGTGGAAACCATCAACACTGCACCGAGCAGAGCCGCGGCGGGACGATTCAACGGCAGAATTTTGAGCTGCCTGCCGCTGATGAGAACGTAAGTGATCCCGAAGATCACGGTTGCGACCAGCTCCTGCTGCCAATGATTCACAGCGTGTGCATAACCGATTGGGTGTCTCGTCTCAACGAGCACAATTTCTTTGCGAAGCTCTCTCGCAATGCATAGCCTCTTTCAACCATGATCGAATGCCAGCTAACAAATGTGGCGCCACCTTCAGGTCCAACAGAGAAGCTCCCTGACGTATGAGAAGCATGACCGGCTACGGTCGCGGCGAGACCGATCACGGCGGGACAAAATTTAGCGTAGAACTCAATTCCGTGAACCGGAAGCAAAGCGACATTGTGATCAATCTGCCACGCGATCTGGCGGAGCTCGAGCCGCGCATTCGCCAGACGATCAATGAAAATATTTCGCGCGGGCGGACCAATGCCACTGTTACCTTTCACAGCGGCGCAAACGGCGCGCGCAAGCTGGCGCTCGACACCGAGCTGGCCCGCTCATACCACGAAGCGATGCGCGCCTTGCAAAAGGACTTAAACGCGCCAGGCGAAATCACGATCGCCACAATCCTCCAAGCGCCAGGGGTGATGCGATTCCCGGAGCAAGTCGTAAATGTGGAAGAAGCATGGCCCGCAATTGATCGAGCGCTGCGCGCCGCGCTCGCCGATCTAATCAAAATGCGAGAGCGCGAGGGCAAACATCTGGCCAAGGATCTGATTCATCGCCTGAAAGCGATTCGGAAAAAACTGAAAGAGGTTCGCGCGCTGCATCCCGACGTGGTCAAAAGGTATCGCGCGGCGCTTCTCGATCGGGTTCAAAAGGCTGGGCTGCCGATTGCCAGCGACGACGAACGTGTGCTGAAGGAAATTTCCTTCTTCGCTGATCGCGCTGACGTGTCGGAAGAATTGACGCGTCTGGAAAGTCACCTTGCACAATTCGCGCATCATCTGCGCAGGAATGAACCGGTGGGTCGGACGCTTGAATTCATCACGCAAGAAATTTTTCGCGAGCTCAACACCCTCGGTGCTAAAGCTAACGACGCCGCCATTTCACAGCGCGTCGTCGCTTGCAAAGGGGAATTGGAGAAGATTCGGGAACAAGTCCAAAATCTTGAGTAACCAGTTCGGCCGCCACGGAATTCTCTTTGTCATTTCTGCGCCCTCAGGCGCGGGCAAGACCACGCTGGTGGAAGCGCTTCGGCAGACTCCCGATCTTTTTTATTCTGTTTCCTGCACCACGCGAGCGCGGCGCGGCGGTGAAATTGAAGGCGAAGATTATCAATTTCTTTCCGATGCAGATTTTCGAGCGCGAGTCGCGGCTGGCGATTTTTTAGAACACGCGCACGTCCACGGCGATTATTACGGAACTTTGCGCGAACCGGTGCTTACAAACTTAAAAGAGGGAGTTGATGTTTTGATCGATATTGACACTCAGGGCGCGGCCGCCATTCGCAACTACGACGATCTGTTCATCCGCCAGGCCTTAACCGATATATTTATCATGCCGCCCGATCTCCAAGAATTGCGCCGCCGCTTGCTGAAGCGGGGAACGGAAACAGCTGGACAAATCGACTCCCGTCTCGCCACAGCCGCGCTCGAGATGGAATCGTGGCGCGATTATCGCTACACTGTCATCAGTCGATCGGTCGAAGAAGATTTGCAAAAGGTCCGGCACATCATGAGCGCGGAAAGTTATTTGAGCCGGCGTTTGATTCAGAAGTAATTTGATTCGCGAATAACTTGTCGATCTGGAATGGAAAAAAGCTCCAAAGGCAAACGCGATAAAACCAGCGCGCGAAAGGTGGTGCGCATTCCGCCGGACACAAAATCCGTGGTGCTCGGCGTCACGGGATCAATCGCCGCTCACAAATCCGCAGCTCGCCAGTATGCTCGTGAAACAGGGTCACGAAGTTTTTGTCGTGATGACGCAGGATGCCACTGAATTTATTTCCCCCCTTACATTGCAAACGCTTTCCAAAAACCCGGTGACAACCAGTTTCTTTGACGAAAAGGAAAATTGGCGGCCCGGCCACATCGAGCTCGCCGATCGCGCGAACCTGCTTCTCATTGCACCGGCCACCGCGCATATTATTGCGGAACTTGCTCATGGTTTGGCCGGTCATCCTCTCGCTGCCATCGCACTCGCGACGCGCGCGCCGATTCTACTGGCGCCCGCAATGAATGGAAAAATGTGGGAGCACCGCGCGACACAGGAGAACGTCGAAAAATTGAGGGCGTGCGGCGTCGAGTTTATCGGGCCAGAAGAAGGAATGCTCGCGTGCGGTTACGAAGGGCTCGGCCGGCTGTGGAAAGTCAATGACATCGCATTTCGCGCTGAGTTCATGCTGGCACGCCAGGATAACTTGATCGCGTGAGATTTCTTATTACGGCCGGCCCGACACGCGAGCCGATCGATCCTGTTCGTTATATTTCGAACCGATCTTCAGGAAAAATGGGCTACGCCATCGCCGAAGCGGCCCTCGCAGCCGGACACGACGTCACTTTGATTTCCGGTCCGGTGAATCTCGATCGGCCGCCTGGCGCGCATTTTATTTCGATCTCGACCGGTGACGAAATGCATGGCGCCGTTCATCGACATCTGCGCGATTGTGACATGCTCGTGATGTGCGCGGCAGTTGCCGATTACAAGCCGGCAAACGTTTCCGCACAAAAAATCAAAAAGCGCAACGAAACTCTCTCGCTCGAATTGGTTCCCACACGCGATATTCTCGCGTCGCTTCCTAAACAAGATCGACAGTTTCTCGTCGTGGGGTTCGCCGCGGAGACAGATGACCTCGAAGAAAACGCGCAAAGAAAACTGCGCGAAAAAAATTGCGATGTCATCGTGGCTAACGATGTGAGTCGGGCAGATTCGGGAATGGAGAGCGATGCAAATGAAGTCATCATTTTCTTTCGAAATGGCGGAAAAGAAAATATTTCTCGCGCACCGAAAAAAAATATCGCGCGCGCCCTCGTAAAAATATTTTCAAAATTCGCGAGAAAAACGTTTGACAAAAAAAATGTGACGATTAGTGAACTCGATTAAGTGAAGTCATTCCCAACTCTTCACCAACTTCCGCACGTTGCGGATTGAAAGGGGGGAATAGTCGATGGCAAAGAAAAAGAAAGCAGCAAAGAAAAAATCAGCGAAGAAAAAGAGGCACTAAGCCCAACGCTCGATAACGGCCCCGAATTCCTTCGGGGTCACAACCCCTAACTTCAACCCGGGAGGAGAATTTATTTTCCTCCCGGTTTTTTTTGCCGTTTGATTTCTGTAGCGGCTTCGTTCTGTGAAGCGCGAGGCTAATGTGTTTAACCCCAACGTATCGCGCCGCCCACAGGGCGGCGACTACAGGGGGAGAAGTTATTTTTTCTCCGGGTTTTTCTCGATCCGTGCACGATTAACGATGTTGATCTTGCGTCAATTTCGATTTCGGCTGTGCACTCTGTGCCCTTTGTGCGAGGTAGTCCTGTTATGAAGCATTATCTCGATGCGGCGGAGAAAGCTGCGCGCACTGCAGGCGAACTGCTTCGTAGAAATTTTCAACGACCGCTTCGCGTCAGTTCCGCCGAAGCGCACGATATCAAGCTGGAGATTGATGTTGAAGTGCAGGAATTAATTACAAAATTGCTTCTGAAAGAATTTCCTGAGCACGTGCTTTACGGCGAAGAAGGGATCGTTGGCGATCAATCCAGCGAGCATCAATGGGTCGTCGATCCACTTGATGGCACCGTCAATTATTTCTACGGCATTCCGCATTTTTGCGTGTCGATTGCGTTGCGTCTCCGCAGCGAGATCATGGTAGGCGTCATCTACGATCCAATCCGTGAGGAAATGTGGGCAGGGCAAAAAGGCGAGCGCCCAAAATTGAATGGCCATCACTTTCATGTGAGCGACCGGGCGGACCTGGCTGACGCCATCGTCTCGGTCGGACTTTCCAAGACCAGCGTAACGATTGAAGCTGGCCTGCCGCTATTGCAGCGGATGATCTATCGCGTTCGCAAATGCCGCTTGCTCGGCAGCGCCGCGCTCGACATGGCTTACGTCGCTTGCGGACGTCTGGACGCTTACATTGAACAGGGAATCAGTCTCTGGGACATTGCTGCAGGCTGGCTTCTAATTGAAACTGCCGGCGGAACTGTCGATCTTCGTCCGCGCGAAGACATGAAAGACAAATACAGCGTTGTCGCCTCCAATGGCGTCATCGATTTAAAACTCTGACCCGGATGATTCGGTGCGGAATCGGCTACGACGTGCATCGTCTTGCGACAGGACGAAAACTGATTCTCGGCGGCGTGGAGATCGCGCACTCGTGCGGGCTTAAAGGACACTCGGACGCGGACGTCTTGTCCCACGCGATCGCAGATGCGCTGCTGGGCGCGATTGGCGCGGGCGACATCGGCCAACACTTCCCAAACACCGACGAATCAATTCGCGGCATGAGCAGCATCGAGATTTTGCGAGACGTAAACGCGCTGCTGACGAAGAACAAAGCGCGCGCAATCAATGTCGATGCAACAATTCTGGCCGAAGCGCCGAAAATTGCGCCACATATTCCCGCGATGCGAAAAATAATCGCGCAAGCAATCAGCCTGGACGAATCACGCATCGGCATTAAAGCGACAACAAACGAAGGCCTCGGTGCGATCGGTCGCAGTGAAGGCATCGCCGCAATGGCAATTGCAACGGTGGAAATGGTAGGGCGCGACCGCCGGGTGCGCCCCAAAACCAACGGACGGCCCAGCGGTCCGTCCCTACCCAGTTAATGGCACTGCGCTTTTTTAATACCTATTCGCGCCAGATCGAAGAATTTCAGCCGCGCGATCCAGCGAAACGCAAGATCAGCGTCTACACATGCGGACCAACCGTCTACAGCCGCGCGCACATTGGAAATTTTCGAGCTTATATCTTCGAGGATCTGCTCCAGCGACATCTCGAGCTGCGAGGCTACAAGGTGCATCGCGTCATGAACATCACCGACGTGGACGACAAAACCATCCGCGGCGCGCGCGAAGCAAAAATTCCGCTCTCGAAATTCACCGCCCCGTTCAAGCAGGCATTCTTCGAGGATATCGAAACCATGCGGATCAAGCGCGCCGACGAATTTCCCGCTGCGACTGATCCGCGCTACGTCGACAGGATGATTGAGATGATTGACACACTCATCTCGCGCGGTCTTGCTTATCAAGCGGATGACAAGTCGGTTTATTTTCGGATCAACAAATTTGCCGATTACGGAAAGCTCGCGCATTTTGATCTCACGCAACTGCAATCGACCGGCCGAGTAAAGCACGACGAGTACGACAAGGAACACATCGGCGATTTCGCGCTTTGGAAAGCCTGGGACGAAGAAGATGGCGATGTAGGTTGGGAAAGTCCGTGGGGGCGCGGCCGGCCGGGCTGGCACATCGAATGCAGCGCGATGGCAACGGCGTTGCTCGGCGATCAGATCGATATCCATTGCGGTGGCGTCGACAATATTTTCCCGCACCACGAAGCGGAGATCGCGCAGAGCGAAGGCGTCACCGGGAAAAAATTTGTGCGCCACTGGTTGCACTGCGCGCATCTGCTGGTCGACGGACAAAAGATGTCTAAATCGCTCGGCAACTTTTACACGCTGCCAAACCTTTTAGAGAAGGGATACACTGGACGCGAAATTCGGTACGCTTTGATGCGGGTCCATTATCGTGCCCCGCTCAATTTCACCTGGAAAGGTATGGAAGAAGCACGGCAGGCACTCACCCGCATCGATGAATGGCTGATGCGCCTTCGCGCAACCGCTGCAAAGAAAATCGACAAGGGAAAAACCGGGATGCAACTCGGTACGCAATTTGAAGAAGCGCTCGATGACGACCTGAACATTTCCGCTGCGCTTGGATTCTTGTTTGAGTCGATTCGCGAAACGAATCGCGCGATGGACCAAAACGAAATGGACGCCGCGACTGCGAACGCGTGGTTGGATTGGTGGAAGCGGATCAACACGGTTCTCGATCTCGAACCGGAGACCGAAGTCGGGGTGCCGGCTGAAGTAGCGCAGCTTGCGAAGGACCGCGAAAACGCAAGGCGCGAAAAAAATTGGAAGCGAAGCGACCAATTGCGGGAGCGAATTTCCGCGCTCGGCTGGGAAGTGCGCGACACGAAAGACGGGCCAAAGGTTACGCCGCGTAGTGCAGCGTGATCTGGGGAGCGCACGCGCCTCGCGTGCTGGCGATGGCGCCCTCGCCATCGCGAACTTTATTGCCTCTCGCTTCTTCCTGGTGCGCTGCGTTGGTTTCGGCGAGGGCGCCGAAACCGGCACTCGAGGCGCGTGCGCTCCCCAGAATTTGCGCTCGCAACCGGCCGATCGATTGATCATCTTGGATTGATCATCTTGAATCGATAATCATGTTTGCGCCCGCCGATTTTCTTGACCTCGAACATACGGCCCATCCGAAATTGTTCGAAAACCAAAATCATGTCTGGGACGCGCTCAAACAGATTGCCAGCTACCTGCAATTCCGCTTGAAGCCCACAATTTTGAGCGAACTAATGGGCAAACCTTTCATCAGCAACCATGTTTTCATCGGCAGAGGAACGATCGTCGAGCAAGGCGCGGTGTTGAAAGGCCCGGCATGGATCGGTGAAAATTGCCATATCCGGAGTGGCTGTTACGTGCGCGAGAACGTGATCGTCGGTAATCGCGTGGTGATGGGGAACTCGTGCGAATTCAAAAATTGTATCCTCTTCGACGAAGCGCAGGTGCCTCATTTTAATTACGTGGGTGATTCAATCCTCGGTTACCACGCTCATCTTGGCGCAGGCGTGATTCTCTCGAACGTAAAACTCGATCACAGCGAAATCGCCGTCGTGACGCCCGATGACAATATCGCAACCGGCCTCACAAAATTCGGCGCGATCGTCGGCGACCGAACGGAAATTGGTTGCAATGCGGTTATCAATCCGGGCTCGCTCCTGGGGCGCGATTGCATGATTTATCCGGGCGTAAACTTTCGCGGCGTCCTTCCCCAAGGCAGCATGGTCAAGCTTCGGCAAGAGGTTCAGGTGCTGGAGAAACGCGATTGGCCTACAACCAAGACAGAGTGATCGCACGAGCACGAGCAAGAGTGAGAGGCAAGAGTAATGAAAACACTGGCGGATGGGCGGGGATTCGAACCCCGGGTGCCTTTCGGCACACACGCTTTCCAGGCGTGCACAATAGACCGCTCTGTCACCCATCCGTTTTGTTTGCTGCAGTGGCGCTCTATGACCGTCCCACTTTATATCCAAGCGCCCACAGAGCGCCGCTACAGTTGTCAAAGTTGCAACCGGCGAAACAATTCGTCGAGCGGCAATTGAATGCCGATGTAAAATTCGCCGAAGTCCGCATACTCGGCGCTGACCGGATCGAAACGCATTTGGTAAACGATCGCCTTGATCTGAAATGTGTTGCGCGCAAACAGAGTCACGCCCCATTCTGCATCGTCCAGACCAGTCGAACCGGTGATGAGCTGTTTTACTTTGCCGGCAAATTCACGCCCGACCACGGCGTGTCCTTTCATTAGTTTGCGGCGTTCATCATACGGGAGCGCGTACCAGTTGCGCTGCTCGCCGCGACGTTTGCTCATATTATAGAAGCAAACCACCGGCCAATCGGGCAACCTGGGATAAACGCGTTCCTGCCGGTAATGCTTCATCTGCTCGCGAAAGGATTTCATCGCTTCTGCGAACTTCTCCGAGTCCGGCTTGATGTTTTGCTCCTTCTCGAGCGTCCGCGCGTAATCTTCCTCTGTCGTGATGTATTCACTTTCCTCAGTGAGCGAGAGATAACTGTAAACTGGTGTCAGGATATCCGCGCCTAACGAGAGCGAGAGTCGCTTCTCGATTTTGTTAACGTCGTGCAGGTCGGGCGTGATCAACATGAACCCGATATCGGCTTTCGGCGTGACCATGTTGAGCGTGAGCGTTTGAGTCGAATCCATTGCCCGAACTTCTTGCACAAGCGACGCGAGATTCGTCTTGGCGACATTTTGTTCTTCACGGTTGAGCAATTGCCATTGTCCGTACTCGACCCGGTAAAACAGATGCAGGCAATGCCAGCCCTCTTCGGGAATGAGCGCCGTGTTCTTCTCCATCATCGCGCTAGTCTCATCCGTGCGGAAATCTGGTCAAGGGTAGCGCACACGTCTCGCGTGTTGGCGAACGCGTCCCGCGGTCGCGAACTTTCCTTTGCCTTCATCCCTTCGCGCGGCCGAGATGGAAGACAAAGTTTGTTTGGCGCGACGCCAAAACCAGCAAGCGAGCGCGGTGCGCTACCCGGATGGTCGTTCATCCGCGATAGCGCTCTCCGCGCGCGGCAAATGCGCCATGCAATATTCCTCGCCGTCGCGCGCGACGCGGAAGTCCAGATTCGGATCGCTTAATTCCGTCGCTCCGCAGACTGCGCATTTATGAAGTGGTTCAGTCTCGCTGCGAGATTGCTGTGCAAAACGCTTGCGCCGCGCCGAGACTTCCCCACGGTGCCGCGCCTCGTAAATGATCTCTGGGCCAAAAAAGATCAGATAATTCATGAATGCCGCCACCAGCGCCATGCGGTAGGAATTTGGGTTCACAAAAAATCCAAATAGCAAAAAGGCGGCTGAAACCCAGGCGAGCCATTTGATTTTCACCGGCAGGATAAACAAAATGTAAATCACCTGATCGGGATAAAACCGCGCAAACGCGAAAAACAAGGACGCGAACAACATTGAATTGGAAAATCTCGCGCCGAAGAAAAATGCAGCGGCCGTCGTGCCGATCACTCCGACAAAAAAATAGAGCGTCAGCCGAAAAGCCCCCCACGCCTGTTCGAGTCCGTCGCCAATAAACCAGAGAAACCAAAGGAAAAGAATGATCCACAAAAAGCTGGCGGTTTGCAGGAGAAAAATATAAGTGACCAGCCGCCAGACTTCCCCATGGAGAACACGCGCCGGATCCAGATCGAGCACGAAGCGAAAATCCGGATTCAGCCGCACCAGCATGAACACCAGCGCGGTGAGGCCTACGACGATCCGCATCAGTCCCGGGACTGCAATAAAACCGAGGTGTCGTTCGAGTTTGTCCAGCCAAGCCATTGTGTTGCGGCATGGTAAAGGAGCGCGGCGCAGCTTCAAGGTGGATCGCCACTCTGCCAGACAATGCTAATCAAAATGCGCCTCCGCGGCCAAATTTTAACATCGAGCATGGGACTGCTCGATCCACCTTTGACTGGGTAGACGCGACGCTTAGTTTCACCGCGTGAGCGAGGTCGCACAAAAACGTACTCCACTATACGACGAGCACGTGCGGCTGGGAGCGAAAATCATTCTGTTCGGCGGCTGGCTGATGCCGGTGCACTACACGAGCATCGTCGAGGAACATCAGGCCGTGCGAAACAATGTCGGCATTTTCGATATTTCGCACATGGGCCAGCTGATTGCCGAGGGAAGCGGCGCGCAGGCATGGCTCAACACCATGCTCACAAATAATGTCGACAAGCTCGACGTCGGCACGGGTCAATACACTTTTCTCCTCAACGAACGCGGTGGAATCATTGATGATCTGATCGTTTACCGGATCGACGACGACAAATTTCTACTCGTCGTTAACGCATCGCGAACTGATGAAGTTTTTGAATGGTTGAAGAGACATTTGCGCGGTGGCGTCAAGATCGAAAATCGCAGCGCCGATTTTGGCGGAGTCGCGATTCAAGGACCACGCGTGGTAGAACTGCTTCACGCGCTCTTCGGCAAAGATGTCGAGCTGCCGCCGCGAAATGCGATTGTCGATCTCAAGTTCGGTGGAACAAATGTTTCCGTCGCGCGAACCGGTTACACCGGTGAGGACGGCGTGGAAGTTTTCTTTCGTGCGAGCGACGCCACGAAATTTTGGAACGCGGCGCTCGAAACAGGTAAGCTGTTCGGGATCAAACCGTGTGGTCTCGGCGCCCGTGACACATTGCGTCTGGAGATGTGTTACCCGCTCAACGGTTCCGACTTGTCGCCCGAACGAAATCCAATCGAAGCTGGACTCGGCTTCTTTGTCGATCTGACGAAACCAAATTTCATCGGTCGCGACGTTTTGGTGCGAACGAAAGAAAGTGGGCCTCGCGAAAAGCTCGTTCCGTTTCGCATGAAGGAAAAAGGGCCGCCGCCTCGCCCGCATTACGCAGTTTTTGAAAACAGTGAGCGCATTGGCGAAGTAACCAGTGGCACAATTTCTCCGAGCTTGAATTGGGGTGTCGGGATGGCGTATGTCTCGACACCGCATGCGAACATCGGCACAAAGATCGACATCGAGATTCGCGGACAAAAATTTCCTGCCATGATCGAAAAGAAACCGCTCTACAAGAAATCATGAATGTCCCAGACGATTTGCTCTACACCGAATCACACGAATGGATTCGCCGCGAAAGCGAAAATGTCCGGGTCGGCATCACCGATCACGCACAATCAGAATTGACTGATGTCGTTTACGTCGAGCTGCCGAAGGTGGATCGGCAGGCGAACGCAAAAGAAGCGATCGCAGTCGTCGAATCAGTCAAAGCAGCCAGCGACATCTACGCGCCGGTCAAAGGGACCGTTGTCGAAGTGAACAAAGCGCTTGAAGCAGATCCTGGGTTGCTCAACCGCGAACCATACGGTCAGGGCTGGATTTTTGTTCTCAAGCTCGACAACGCCGAGGATCTTAAACAATTGAAAGACGCGGAAGGGTACCGAAAGCAAATTGGGTAAACTTTTTAGGCGAAGCTTTATAAGCATGCGGACGTCAACGGCGCTTATTCTCGCGGCCGTGTTGCTTGTCGTGAACAGCTGCTCGCCGCGCGCTTTTGATGCAGCACGGGAGGAAGCGAAGCTGCTGCGTCGAGATTCCGAATGGGCGGAGGCTGCGTCGTCCGGGAAGGATATCGAAAAAATCCTGTCATATTGGAGCGATGACGCGCTACTGATTTATCCGGGACAGCAGGTGCTGGATGGCAAAGCGGCGATTCGCCCTTACGTTGCGTCCAGCTTGAGTATTCCTGGATTTAAAATCCACTGGGTTTCATCCAAAGCTGTATTCTCGCCGGACGGCAAAATGGCTTACATGCCCGCGACCGAGGAACTCACTGCGCCCGGTCCGGATGGCGCGCTAGTCACGAAACAGCTTCGAGGAATTGCTATTTGGCAGCGCGACTCCGACGGCGAGTGGCGGTGTGTTGTGGACATCGCCAATGAGCAGCCAACCACGCCGGCGTCAAGTAATCCTCGTTGAAATAGAAGTTCGTTTCGGCGAGTCGCCGAAACCGGCACGCGAGACGCGTGCGCTACCCAATCCGGCTTTATCCGCGTAATCCGCGGTTGAATCTCAGTGACTAACTTTTCTTAATAACGAAGCCGATGTAGCCCCAGCGGCCCCATTCGTAATGCGACGTGCGCTGCGCGTCGCGGCGGCCGGTTTTTCCATCGTGCGCGTATGTCTTCGCAACAAATTCCGGGAAAGCCGCGTTCATCTGCACGTCGTGCGACACCAGCAATGCGCCGTCGCGCAGCCGGGGCCAAAATTCTTGGAACTCCCAAAACATGTGCCGGTAGCTATGCGAGCTATCGTGCAGAAACATATCGATGGATGACGGCAGTTGGTCGCGCCTAAGGAAGTCTTCCACTTTGCCGCGGAGCGGCAGGAATCCGCCTGAGGTGGACCGCAATTCGTCCGGGATCAAAGCGCCTTGCTCGCAATTTTCGCTCCATTCGATGCTGTACAGCCTGGCAGTGGTGAGCTTTTCATCCGCGAGCGCTTTCAAGATAAAGGCTGATGACATCCCAATAAATCCACCCGACTCGACAATCATCGCCGGTCGAAGCCAACGCGTCAACGCGTAGAGCGTTGCGCAATCGAGGGCCCCCATCACTCCTTCACTGCCGAACGAATCGCGACGCCGGATCATTTGCGCCATGAAATCGCCCGCTCGAATTTCTGCCGCAAAACGCGCGACGGTGTCCCACATGGTGTAGAAAGGCGTCGAAGCCGCCTGGATTTGATTTCGCTTGTTGGCTCGTGCCTGCCAAGGCCACTGAAACGCGCGCATTTGTGATATGAAAGGCGAAAACATTCGCTGCACTTTCAACCGACGCGAATTTTATTTCCTGTCTCAGGGAGAATGGCAAGTAAGCCGGATCCGAGGCAAACTCGCCCTTTTCTAGAGGGGAACGCTGTGCTTAATTCCGGGTTTGCCTGTGAGCAGCAAACCGAAGCAGCGCGAGATAGAGCCTAACTTTGAGGGTGCAATGGATCGCCTGGAAAAAATCGTCGAGCAAATGGAGTCCGGGAAACTGCCTCTGGAAGATCTGATCGTGCGCTATGAGGAAGGAATGAATCTTGTAAAAGTTTGCCACGAACGACTTGCCAACGCCGAGCAAAAGATCGAAATCATTGCTCGCACCAACGCGGGCAAAACCGTAGTTAAGGATTTCGAGCCAGCGCCTGAACCGGCCGCTCCGGCCAAAGTGGTCGATGAATCCGAAAGCACAAATGATGAAATCAAACTCTTCTGAGTCCGCCAAGCCGGCCGTCGCGCCTACACGCTTGCTCGATGGGATCCGCTCGCCCGCAGATGTAAAAGCGCTGCGCGAACAGGATCTGCCGCAGCTCGCGCAGGAAGTACGCGATGAGCTGATCAAAGTCCTTTCACAAACAGGAGGACATCTGGGTCCAAATCTTGGCGTAGTTGAATTGACGATCGCGTTGCATCGCGTTTTCGACACGCCGCGTGACCGGTTCGTTATGGACGTCAGCCATCAAGGCTACGTCCACAAAATGTTTACTGGGCGACTCGATCGTTTTTCTACGATGCGGCAGTACGGCGGCCTCAATGGTTTTCTTTTACGAACTGAAAGCGAACACGATTGCTACGGTGCCGGTCACGCGGGTACTGCGCTTTCCGCTGGGCTCGGCATGGCAGTCGGCCGCGATTTGCGCGGCGGTGACGAGCATATCGTGGTCGTGGCGGGCGATGCCGCGCTCACCTGCGGGATCAGCTACGAAGCGCTTAACAATGTGAAAGCGCACACCAAACGCTTCATCGTTGTGCTCAACGACAATGAATGGTCGATCGCGAAGAATGTCGGCGCGATCGCGAATTATCTAAACAGCATCGTGGCAAGCCCCACTTTTGCTCACCTCCACGACAAAGCGCGCGATTTCGTGCGGGCGATCGCCGGAAAATCCGTGGTTCAGTTCGCACATAAAGTCGAAGAAAGCGTGAAAGGTTTGATTGTTCCCAGCGTCATCTTCGAGGAGCTCGGACTGCGTTACTACGGGCCGATCGATGGGCACGATATCCCATTATTGATCCGGACATTTGAGTTTTTGAAAACACAGGAAGAACCGGTTCTGCTGCACATTCTCACAAAGAAAGGCAAAGGGTATGAACCGGCCATCAAGCAGCCCGACAAGTTTCACGGACTCGGCAAATACAAATTGGAAACCGGCGAGACCGCGCCAGCACCAACGCCTACCTATTCGGAAATTATCGGTAAAACGCTCGCGAAATTCGCGGAAACCAACCAAAAGATCGTCGCGATCACGGCGGCGATGCCGAGCGGGACCGGCCTCTCGCATTTTGCCAAGGCGCATCCAGATCGGTATTTCGACGTCGGGATTGCGGAAGAGCACGCCACACTTTTCGCCTGCGGGCTCGCGACGCAGGGTTTGACGCCGTTTCTCACGATCTATTCCACGTTCTTTCAGCGCGCCTACGACATGGCGATTCACGACATCGCGATCCAGAAACTAAGCGTCAGGCTCTGCATGGACCGCGCCGGGTTAAGCGGGGACGACGGCCCAACGCACCATGGGCTGTTCGACATCGGCTACCTGCGGCACATACCGAACTGGGTGCACATGCAGCCGAAGAACGAAGACGAATTTGTCGATATGCTCTGGACGATGGCGCACTACAACTCCGGTCCAATCGCCATCCGTTACCCGCGAGGTTCAGGGACGGGCGCGCAAATCAAAGCCGAACCAAAACTCCTCGAGATCGGCAAAGCGGAAGTCGCGCAACATGGGCGCGACGTGGCGATTTTCGGATTGGGCAACATGTTTGAAGTTGCCGAAGAAGCCGCGGCCAAACTTGAAGAGAAAGGAATTTCCGTTGCGCTCATCAATCCGCGCTGGATCAAGCCGCTCGATATTGGCACGCTCGAATTCTTCGCCCGCAGCGTCGAAGTCGTCTGCACCATCGAAGATCACGTTTTGCACAACGGTTTTGGCTGCGCGGTGATGGAGCAGTTGCAGTCGCAAATGATCAAAACGCCTGTGGTGCGTATCGGTTGGCCCGATCAATTCATCGAGCACGGCAGCATCCCGATCCTGCGAAAAAAGCATGGCCTCACTGCGGACGTGCTCGTGGAAAAGGTGCTGCCGCTGTTGCGCAAGAAATCCACTGTCCGGCCGACTGCGGCTTGAGTTGGGCCAGCAACAGGGGCGACGAAACCGAGAAACCGTTGTGTATCTGCTAGTCGCTCTAGACGACATATTGACCCACGCAAGGAAAAACGGTTAGAGCGTCGGCTCGCACCGATCGGAGCGAACTGTGAGCAT
>Ga0209156_10000036_pt1 | contig 85518 bp, 79 predicted proteins | sample GraSoiAngelo_124_FD_185881 | JGI IMG/M metagenome (GOLD analysis project Ga0209156, IMG submission 185881) | Grasslands soil microbial communities from the Angelo Coastal Reserve, California, USA - 14_0927_05_20cm (SPAdes) (version 2) | ecosystem: Environmental > Terrestrial > Soil > Grasslands... | reverse complement strand
GCACGTGCGCCGTCGGCGTGCCGTGTGCGGCGTGCAGCGGGGCGCCGTGCCTGCCCGTGGCGTGCACGGCGAACACGGACTGCGCGGCGGTGACCGGCTTCGTGAGCTGCGGGCAGCGGACCTCGGGCGCCTTCTGCAGCGGCGACCCGACCAGCGCGGTGAACCCATGCAGCGATCTGGCCCGGACCATCGTCGAGACGGGCGCGCCGGCGGGCGCGCTCACGACCGGGGGCGCGGCCAAGCCGGCCAAGCTGGTCAGCATCTTCTGCATCCCGTTGACCTTCAGCTCGCTGGTCGACTCGGCGGCCGACCTGCCAGGTCCGGGCGCCGTCGCCCTCCAGGGCACGACGCAGGCGCTCCCGTAATTCGTCCGAAGCGGGGAGCCCGCACGGCGATGCGGACTCCCCTCGCTGCACCGAGGCCCGGCCACACGGCCGGGCCGTTCTCATTTGGTGCGCGGCGACGCCGGCGAAGCTGGTCAGCATCTACTCGCTGGTCGACGCGGCAGCCGACCCGCCTGGTCCGTGAGCCGTGGCGCTCCCGCTCGCGACGCAGGCGCTGCCGGTGAAGGTGAGAGATGCACGCCGCGGCGTCGCGCAACGGCCGCCGCCGCGTCGAGGATAGGTGTTAGATCGTTCGGTCCGAGAAGGACCGGCTACCCCTGCATCTCCTTCAGGATCTCGTCCTCGCGCCCCTGCTCGATCAGGCGGTCGTTGCGCAGCGCCTGGCGAAAGCCGACCCACGTGAAGAAGAGCACCAGGAGCAGCATCCCGGCGATCGGAATGTTGTCGGGCTGGAGGAGGATGTGCAGAAACTGCCGGAGCGCCGCCATGCGGGTCCCGTACAGCGGCATTCCGGGAGTGTCAACCGCGGGCTTCCGCTTGCTCCCCCCGAGCCTTCGCGATAAGAGCCTCGCGATTCTGGGTCAACAGTCGAGCGGATGAACGGTCCTCACTGGTCCGCCGGAACGGGCCGGCGCGCCGAGCACCGGAGCGGCGGTCGCGACGGCTACCGGGTAGGAGAGTCATGCTGAGCTGGTGGCTTCCGGAAAGCGTCTCGACGTACGGGCCGGACATCGATCGCCTCTTCTACGCCATCTACTACGTCACCAACGCCGTGTTCCTTGCCGTCCAGGGGACGCTCATCGCCTTCCTCTTCCTCTACCGGCACCGCGAGGGCCGGCGCGCCACCTACACGCACGGCAACACCACCCTCGAGATCGTCTGGACGGTCATCCCGGCGATCATCCTGGTCGTGCTCGCGTTCGTCAGTCGGGAGACCTGGGCCAACATCAAGGGCCGCGTGCCACCGGGCGACGTGGTCCTGCAGGTGACGGCCAAGCAGTTCAACTGGGAGGTCGCCTACCCGGGGCCCGACGGGAAGCTCGGCACCGACGACGACTTCACGCAGGACAACGACGTGCACGTTCCCGTCAACAAGACCGTGCGCATCATCCTCAAGTCGAAGGACGTGATCCACAGCTTCTTCGTGCCGAGCCTGCGCTACAAGCAGGACGCCGTGCCGGGCCACGAGATCCCGATCTGGTTCAAGGCGACGAAGCCGGGCAAGTACGAGGTGCCGTGTGCCGAGCTGTGCGGCTTCGGCCACTCGGGCATGCGCGGCTGGCTCTACGTCCACACGCCCGAGGAGTACGCGGCGTGGGCGCGGGAGCACCATGCGAGTCCGGCGGCGCCCACGCCCGGCTCGTAGAGGACGGGAGGACACGATGAGCGAAGCGGTCATCCCCCACGCCGAACCCGGGGCGGTCATCGGGCACGAGGTCGGCTTCATCCGGCACTACGTCTTCTCGACCGATCACAAGATGATCGGCAAGCAGTTCCTGACCCTCGGCCTGTTCGGTCTCCTCATGGGCGGCGTGCTCGCCATGCTGGTGCGCTGGGAGCTCGCCTTCCCCGAGACCCCGGTGCCGGGCCTCAGCTGGGTGCCCGAGCCGTTGATGTTCGGCGGCGTGATCCCGCCCGACACCTACAACGCGTTCTTCACGATGCACGCCACCATCATGATCTTCTTCGCGGTCATGCCGATCATGGTGGGCTGCTTCGGCAACTTCCTGATCCCACTCATGATCGGCGCGCGCGACATGGCCTTTCCCGTGCTCAACATGCTGTCGTTCTGGGTGGGCGCCACCTCCGCCGTCATCATGTTCTCGAGCTTCTTCGTGCCCGGCGGCGCGGCGGCCTCGGGCTGGACGTCGTACGCGCCGCTCTCCGCGGTGCCGAGCTACACGGGCGTCATCTGGGGCCAGCACCTGTGGTGCATCAGCCTGATCGTGCTCGGCATCTCCTCGCTCATGGGGTCGATCAACTACATCACGACGATCATCAACATGCGGGCGCCGGGCATGAGCTGGTTCCGGCTGCCGCTCGTCATCTGGTCGCTCTTCATCACCGCCATCCTCCTGCTCCTGTCGCTGCCGGTGCTCACCTCGGCGCTCGGGATGCTGCTCTTCGACCGGTTGGCCGGCACGCACTTCTTCCTGCCGGAGGGTGGCGGCGAGCCGCTCCTCTGGCAGCACCTGTTCTGGTTCTTCGGGCACCCCGAGGTCTACATCCTGATCCTGCCCTCGATGGGCGTCGCCTCCGACGTCCTCTCGGTCTTCGCCCGCAAGCCGATCTTCGGCTACCGCGCGATGGCCTTCTCGATGATCGGGATCGCCGGCCTCTCGTGGATCGTGTGGGGGCACCACATGTTCCAGAGCGGCATGAGCCCGGCACTCGGCACGAGCTTCATGATGTCGACGATGGTGATCGCGGTGCCCTCGGCCATCAAGACGTTCAACTGGCTCGGCACGCTCTGGCGCGGCAACATCCGCTTCACGACGCCGATGCTGTTCGCCATCGGCTTCGTGTCGATGTTCGTGATCGGCGGGCTGTCGGGCATCTACATGGCATCGACACCGGTCGACATCTTCATCCACGACACCTATTACATCGTCGCCCACATCCACTACGTCGTGTTCGGCGGCAGCCTCCTCGGCGCCTTCGCGGCCATCTACTACTGGTTCCCCAAGATGTTCGGCCGCATGATGAACGAGACGCTCGGCAAGATCCACTTCGCGCTGACGCTCACCTTCTTCAACGGGACGTTCTTCCCGATGCACATCATCGGCGTCGGCGGACACATGCGGCGCATCTACAACCCCACTCAGTACGATTTCCTGAAACCGCTCCAGCACTGGAACGTCTTCATGACGGTGAGCGCCCTCCTCCTCGGCGCGTCTCAGCTGATCTTCCTCGGCAACTTCTTCTGGAGCATGTTCGCGGGCGCTCGCGCGGGGAAGAACCCGTGGCAGGCAAACACGCTCGAGTGGGAGGCGCCCACGCCACCGCCCCACGGCAACTTCCCCGGCCCGATCCCGACGGTGTACCGCGGCCCGTACGAGTACAGCTCGCCGCTCGTCTCCGAGGACTTCCTGCCGCAGGCGCGGCGCCTCGACCCGCACATGACCGCCGCGGCGCACTGACCGCGGATGGCCCCGTCGCGCGGCATCCACCGTCTGGCCGCCGCCACGGCGGCGGCGACCTTCGTGCTGCTCTTCGTCGGCGGGCTGGTCACGAGCACGGGGTCGGGCCTCGCCGTCCCCGACTGGCCGCTCTCCTTCGGCCAGGTCTTTCCGCCCATGGTGGGCGGCGTCCTCTTCGAGCACGGCCACCGGCTCGTGGCCGCCCTCGTCGGCTGCCTGACGCTCGTCCTGGCGCTGTGGATCGCCGTCGGCGAGCCACGGCCGATGGTCCGGGCCGCCGGGCTCCTGGCGCTCTTCGCCGTCGTCCTGCAGGGCGTCCTCGGCGGTGTCACCGTGCTCTACAAGCTGCCGCTCGCCGTCTCGGTGACCCACGCCTGTCTCGCCCAGGCGTTCTTCTGCCTGACCGTGGCGCTGACGATCGTGACCGGTCGCCGATGGGCCTCCCCGCCCGCACCCGCGTCGGTCGACGGGCCGCCGCTCGCGCTGCTCGCCGGGGCGACGACGGCCGCCGTCTTCGGTCAGCTCGTCCTCGGCGCGCTCATGCGACACATGGGGGCCGGGCTCGCCATTCCCGACTTCCCGCTCGCCTTCGGGCGCGTGCTCCCGCCCCTCGCGACCCCCTACATCGCGATTCACTTCGCGCACCGCGTCGGCGCGCTGGTCGTCGCCCTCGCGGTGGCGGCCACCGTCACCCACGTGCTCCGGACCCAGCGCACCGAGCTCGGGCGGCCCGCCCTCCTCGCGGCGACGCTGGTGATCGTCCAGGTCGGCCTCGGGGCTTCGGTCATCTGGACGCGCCGGGCCGTGGTGCCGACGACCGCCCACCTGGCCGTCGGCGCCGCCCTCCTCGCCACGTGCGTCGCGCTCACGCTCCACGCCGTGCGGCTGGGCGTCCGGCGGAGCGTGTGCACAGTTCCCATCGGCTTCCGCCGCGAGGTGCCCGCATGATCCCCGCCGCCGGGACGTGGCCGGTCACCGTGCTCTCGCGCCGGATCGGCGACTACCTGGCGCTCGCCAAGCCACGCGTCGTCCTGATGGTGCTGGTGACGACGCTCGTCGGCTACTACCTGGGCTCGGCGGGCACGCCACGGCTCGGTCCGCTCCTCCAGACGCTGGTCGGGACCGCGCTCGCGGCCGCCGGGACGCTGGCGCTGAACCAGCTCGTGGAGCGCGACGTCGACGCACGCATGGCGCGCACGCGCCACCGCCCACTGCCGGACGGGCGGCTCCAGCCCGGCGAGGCGCTCGTGTTCGGCGCTGCGCTCCTCGCGGCCGGGCTCACACACCTGGCGCTCCTCGTGGGACCTCTCCCCGCGGCGGTCACGGCGGCGATCGCGGTCGTCTACCTGCTCCTCTACACGCCGCTCAAGCGCGTGACGCCGCTCTGCTCGCTGGTGGGCGCCGTGCCCGGCGCGCTGCCGCCGGTGGCGGGCTGGGCGGCGGCGCGTGGTGCGCTCGGGCTCGAGCCATGGGTGCTCTTCGCGATCATGTTCTTCTGGCAGATCCCGCACTCGCTCGCGATCGCCCGCCTGTACCGCGAGGACTACGCGCGCGCGGGCATCCGGCTGCTGCCCGTGATCGACCGCGACGGGCCGAGCACCGGGACCCACGTGGTCGCTCACTGCCTCGCGCTCGTGCCGGTCGGGCTGCTGCCGACGCTGATCGGTCTCGCCGGACCGGCGTATTTCCTCGTCGCGCTGGCGGCCGGGCTCGCGTTCCTGTGGAGTGGCATCATGCTCGCCCGCGGCCGCTCGGCCGCCGACGCACGTCGCTTGATGGTCGCCTCGCTGGTCTACCTCCCCGTGCTGCTCGGTGTGATGGCGCTGGACAAGCTCCCGTTCTAGGCATGCAGACGGGACTCCTCGCCATGCGCCGCCACGTCGTCCCGCTCCCCCCGGCGGACGCTCCGCCGGTCAGCAACACGCGCCTCGCCATGATCGTCCTGATCACCGGCGAATCGATGCTCTTCGCGGGGCTGATCGGCATGTACCTCGTGTTCCGGCTCTCGGCCCGCACCTGGCCGCCCCCCGATCAGCCGCGCCTGCCGCTCGGCCTGACGGCGCTCAACAGCGCGGTGCTCCTGGCGAGCGCCTTCCCCCTCACCCGCGCGCTCGGCGCGATGCGCCGGGGCGAGGCGGCGGACGGGGTAGCCCGGCGGGTGGAGCTGACCGCGCTCCTCGGCACGGTGTTCCTCGCCATTCAGGGCGCCGAGTGGGCGCGCCTCGTGCGCCACGGCCTGACGCTCGGGAGCGGGACGTACGGCGGGTCGTTCTACGTGCTGATCGGCTGCCACGCGCTCCACGTCCTCGCCGCGGTCACGTGGCTCGCCGTCGTCGCCGTCCTCGCGCGCCGCGGTGCCTTCACCAGGGTGCGCCATGCGGCGCTGGAGATGTGCGCGCTCTACTGGTATTTCGTGTGCGGACTGTGGGCGGTGCTATTTCCTCTCGTCTACCTCTATTGATGATCGACATGAAGCGCACGCCGTTCATGTTCGCCCTCGTCGCCGCCTGGCCGGCCGCGCGATCCTTCGCCCAGTCCTGCGCCATGTGCGGCAGCTCGTTCGGACCCGACGATCCGGTCCAGCGCGCGTTCAGCTGGAGCATCCTCTTCCTCATGGCGGCGCCCTACACGCTCTTCGGGGCCGTCGCCGGATGGCTCTTCTACGTCCATCGGCGAGCCGCCGGGCGCCGGCGCGCCGCCGTCGTCGAGCTCGCCTGGGGCCGCCGCAAGGCGCCCGCCGGGGAGACGGGAGGTCAACTGACGTGAGTCACGCCGCGGTCGCGCACGAGCACGTCCTCGAGCCCACCGAGACCCCGCTCACCCCCGAGAGCTGGGGCAAGCTCGGCATGTGGATCTTTCTCTGCGCCGACGCGATGTCGTTCGGCGGCCTGCTCGCCGGCTACGGGGCGCTGCGCTACGGCGACCCCACCTGGCCGCGGCCCTCGAGCATCCTCGGCATCCAGCTGACGGCCCTGATGACGTTTCTCCTCATCTGCAGCAGCGTGACGATGGTCGAGGCCCTGGCCTCGATCCGCCAGGGCGACCAGCGGGGCCTCCGGAAGTTCCTGATGCTCACCATCCTGGGCGGCATCATGTTCCTCAGCCTCCAGGCGTACGAGTGGAACAAGCTCATCTTCCACGAGGGCCAGTCGATCAGCCGCAACAACTTCGGCGCCACCTTCTTCATCCTGACCGGCTTTCACGGCTGCCACGTGTTCTCCGGCGTCGTCTACCTGAGCGCCGTTCTCGCCCGCGCCCTCGCCGGCGCCTACTCGGTGCACCAGAACAACGGCGTCGAGATCGCGGCGCTATACTGGCACTTCGTCGACCTCATCTGGATTCTGGTGTTCACCTTCGTCTACCTGCTGTAGGGGGAGCGATGGCGGCCCATTCACCCGAGCAACTCGCGCACGAGCAGCGCCGCTACCTGCAGGTGTTCGCCTGGCTGGCGATCCTGACCGCGGTGGAGCTGGCGGTGATCTACATGCCGATCCCTCATCTCGCGATCGGCTCGATGCTCGTCCTGCTGGCCGGGACCAAGGCGTCGCTGGTGGCGCTCTACTACATGCATCTCGCGGTCGAGCGGCGGACGCTCACCTACATCGCACTCACGCCGGCCGTCCTCTGCGTGCTCCTCGTGTTTGCGCTGCTCCCCGACCTCGGGGCCATCACCCGTGCCCTCACCCACGCCCCGCCACCCGCCGCGGCGGTCGAAGCGCATCACTGAAGCGCCCCGCCGGCTGCCGGCAGCGCGGCCCGCGAGCTGCGGTTCGCGGCAGCCGAGCCGCACATCCTGGGTCGCGCTCCTGGCCGGCGCGTTGCTCGCCGTCGCGGCCGGGGGATGCGGGCGCGCGAGCTTGCCCGTTCTCGGCACGGTCCCGCCCTTTACCTTGACGGAACGCGGCGGGGACGCTGTCCGCGCCGAGGACTTGGCCGGCCATGTCTGGATAGCGGACTTCGTCTTCACGCGCTGCCCGGACTTCTGCCCCGCGCTCACCGGCCGCTTCGCGCGCCTGCAGCATCAGTTCGCCGTGGCGACCGACGGCGTGCGGCTGGTCTCCTTCAGCGTCGACCCCACGCACGATACGCCCGAGGTGCTGCGGGGCTACGCCGCCCGCGCGGGTGCGGAGCCCGGCTGGCTCTTCGTCACCGGACCGCGTGACACGGTGGCTGCGCTCCTGCGCGAGGGGTTCCACGTGGCCTACGCCGACGACGGCCCCCCGTCGGCGCCGATCACGCACAGCGATCGGTTCGTCCTGGTCGACCGCGCGCTGCACATCCGCGGCTACTACCACGGCACCGACGACGCGGACGTTGCCCGCCTGGTCCGCGACGCGGCGGCCCTCCGCGACGGGCGGGCCTCGTGATCCCGCTCGCCGCCCTGCCGACGGTGAACGCGGTCCTGAACGCGACGAGCGCCGTGCTCCTGTTCCTCGGCTACGCCGCGATCCGCCGCCGAGCGGTGCGGCTCCACCGCGCCTGCATGCTGGGGGCCTTCGTCGCCTCGACCGTCTTCCTCGTGTCCTACGTCACCTACCACGTGCAGGCGGGCACGACGCGCTTTCCCGGGGAGGGCTGGGTCCGTGCCGTGTACTTCTCCATCCTCGGGACGCACACGCTCCTCGCGGCTTGCATCCCACCGCTGGCGCTGACGACGCTCGGCCTCGCCCTCCGCGGCCGTTTCGAGCGCCATGCCCGTCTGGCGCGCTGGACGCTCCCCACCTGGCTCTACGTGTCGGTGACGGGCGTCGTGATCTACGTGCTGCTGTACCACCCGCCCTTCGGGATTTACGCGGTCGTCCGCCGGGCGAGCGCGGTGGTTCCGGCGAGCATGGCGAGCGCGAAGCCGCCGAGCACGGCGAGCGAGAGCCCGAGGCCCGGCAGCCCGGCCGCCGGCGCCGCGTCGCCCAGGTAGAGGCAACGGCGAAGCGCGGCCATCCCGTAGGTGAGCGGGTCGATGCGCATGAGCCACCGGAGCGCCCGCGGCGCCCCGGTGGCCGGAAAGAAGGCGCCCGAGAGGAGCCACAGCGGGATGAGCAGCAGGTTCATGATGGCATGGAACCCCTGCGTCGACTCCATGCGCCAGGCGATGCAGAGCCCGAGGTTGACCAGGGCGAAAGCGAGGAGCGCCATCACACCGGCGGCGGCGACCACGCGGGCCACGTCGAGCCGCACGCCGGCGAGCGGGGCCAGCGCCAGGAAGAGCAGGCCCTGCAACACGGCGAGCGTCGAGCCGCCGAGCGCCTGACCGAGGACGATCGCCGTGCGCGCCACCGGCGCGACCAGCACCCCTTGCAGAAACCCCGTCCGCCGATCCTCGACGGTCGAGATGGTCGCGAAGATGGCGGTGAAGAGGAGGACGAGCGCCAGCACGCCCGGGTAGAAGTACTCGAGGTAGCCGACGCCCGCGGCCGCGCCGGCCGGCCGGAAGGAAGCGGAGAGGCCTCCGCCGAGGAGCAGCCAGAAGACGACCGGCTGCACGAGGGCGCCCACCAGACGGCTGCGCTGCCGGATGAAGCGCATCACCTCCCGCTGCCAGAGCGTGGCGACCGCCAGCATCATGCCTCCGCGCCCGCGACGAAGCGGCGTCCCGTGGCGTGCACGAAGACGTCCTCGAGCGTCGGCCTCCCGTAGGTGATCGCCCGCACCGCGTCGGGGAAGGTCTCGACGAGGTCTCGCACCAGCTCGTGCGCGCGCGCGTGCTCGAGGCGCAGCGTCCCGTCGACCAGCGTGCCCACGATGCCGAATCGTGCCTGCACCCCGTCGCGCAGCATCTCGGCGGCGGGCGTCTCGACGACCAGGACGTCCCCTCCGACCGACGCCTTGAGGGCGTCGGGTGCGCCGAGGGCCACCACGCGGCCGCGGTCGAGGATCGCGACCCGCTCGCACCGCTCCGCCTCCTCCAGGTGGTGTGTGGTCAGCACGACGGTGACGCCGTCCGCGTCGCGCAGCGCGCGCAGCTCCGCCAGGAAGTCGCGCCGGGCGGCGGGGTCGAGCCCCGTGCTCGGCTCGTCGAGGAGCAGGACCGCGGGCCGGGGGAGGAGACCCTTGGCGAGCTCGACGCGGCGGCGGAGTCCCCCCGAGAGCCGATCGACGAGATCCCGCCGGCGCTCGGCGATCCCGAGGCGGTGCAGGAGGGCGTCGATGCGCCGGGTGAGCTCGGGACCGCGCAGGCCGTAGAGCCGACCGTGATGGCGGAGGTTCTCCTCGACGGTGAGCCTGCCGTCGACGCTCGCATGCTGGAAGACGACGCCCAGCCGGCGGCGCACGGCGTCGGGCGCGCCGCGCACGTCGTCGCCGAGGATGCGCGCGACGCCTCCGTCCGCGGGCAGGAGGGTCGCGAGGATCCGGAAGAGCGTGCTCTTGCCGCCGCCGTTCGGCCCGAGGAGGCCGAAGAGCTCGCCACGCGCGACGGTGAACGACACCCCGGCGAGCGCCTGGCGCGTGCCGAAGCGACGGCGCAGGTCGATGACCTCGACCGCCGGCGTGCCGGCGGCGGGAACTTCGATCGCCGGGACGCCTGCGGCCGGCGCCGTCAGCGCGGCGGCGCCGGCCGCCGCTCCAGGCGCGTCACGAGATGGTCGAGCGCGAGCCATAGGCTCCGGGAATAGCGGAAGAAGAGGAGTGGGACCAGCGTGACCAGCGTGATCCCCAGCGCGAGCTGCTCGCGGAGCGTCAACCCGACCGTCCAGTCGAGCAGGAGGACCGTGCCGAAGGCGACCGTCACCGTGGCGGCGTAGTTCAGGTAGATCGCACCCACGAAGTAGCCCGGCTCGCGCTCGTAGACGAGCCCGCACACCGCGCACCGCTCGAGCATCGTGAACCAGCCTGCGAACAGCGCCGAGCGGCCGCAGCGCGGGCAGCGAAGCCGCACCGCACGCCCGAGGACGCGCCAGAGGCGGCTCACGCGGCGCCGACGCCCTCCCCGTCGAGGAAGACCCGCGACCAGACCTCGAAGTTGAGGAGCACCCAGACCTGCATGAAGGCACCGTGGCGGCCGGCCAGGTAGGCCTGCCAGATGCGCGCGACGGCCCTGGCGTCGAACAGACCCCGCGCGCGCGCCCGCGTGCCGAGCAGCAGCTCCTCGGCGAACGGCCGGCACTCGGCGCGGAACCAGCGGTCGAGCGGCAGCGTGAAGCCGTGCTTCGGGCGGTGGAGGACCACGTCGGGCACCAGCCCGGCAGCGGCGCGCCGGAGGAGATGCTTCGGCTCGCGCCCCCACTTCAGCTGCGAGGGCATGCCCGCCACGAGCTCCACGAGGCGATGATCGAGGAACGGCACACGCGCTTCGAGCCCGACGCTCATGCTCATCTTGTCGACCTTCATGAGGAGGTCCTCGGGCAGCCAGGTCGAGAGGTCGGCGAGCAGGTAGCGATTGAGCGGGTCGAGGCGCTGCCCGCGACGGAAGAGCGTGCGGAAGAGCTCGAGGCCGTCGTGCCCGTTCGGCGCCGCGCCGGCTGCGGGGGCGAGCAGCCGCTCCATCTCCTCGGGCCGGAACACGGCCTTCATGCGACGGTAGCCCGCCACCGGGTCGAAGCCGCCCGCCTCGAGCGCCTTCGCCATCTTCGGCGGGGCCAGCCGCCCGCCGAGCGCGCCGAGCAGCCGGCGCGCTCCGCGCGGCAGCCGCTCGTAATGCCGCAGCAGGCTCGCGAACCGGTAGTGCGGGTAGCCCGCAAACAGCTCGTCGGCGCCCTCCCCGGTGAGCACGACCTTCACGTGGCGGCGAGCGAACTCGGAGAGCAGGAAGGTCGGGATCGCGGCGTAATCGGCGATCGGCTCGTCGAGGTGATAGACCGTCCTCGGCAAGAGGTGCTCGACGTCCATCGACCCGACGACGAGCGTCCGGTGATCCGCTCCGAAGTGACGCGCGACACGCTCGGCGTGCGCGCTCTCGTCGTACGCGCCCGGCACGCGGAAGCCCACGGCGAAGGTCTGGACCGGCCGGTCGGTGATCCCCGTCATGAGCGCCGTCACGGTGCTCGAGTCGACGCCGCCCGAGAGGAAGGCGCCGAGCGGCACGTCGCTCAACAGCCGGCGGCGGACGGAGTCGCGGAGGAGCTCCCGCAGCGCCTCCACGTAGCGCTCCTCCGGCCACGCCGGTCCCGGCTCCGCGGGCACCTCCCAGTAGACCCGCTCCACGACCCCGGCGGCGGTCGCCTCGAGCACGGTGCCGGGCCGCAGCCGCACGACGTCGCGGAAGATCGTCTGCCGGTCCGGGTTGTACTGGAAGGTGAGGTAGGCGCGGAGCGCCTCGGGGCTGATGGCACGGCCGACGGACGGATCCTGGAGGAGAGCCTTCAGCTCCGAGGCGAAGACGAGCCGGCCGCGGGTGACCGTGTAGTAGAGCGGCTTCTCACCGAGCCGGTCACGGTAGAGGAGGAGGCGGCGGCGGCGGTCGTCCCACAGCGCGATGGCGAACATCCCGTTCAGCCGCTCGACGAAGTCGGCGCCGTGCTCCTCGTACGCGTGGACGATCACCTCGGTGTCGGTGGACGTCCGGAAGCGGTGGCCCTTCTGCTCGAGCGCCGCGCGCAGCTCGGGGTAGTTGTAGATCTCGCCGTTGTAGACGGTCCACACCGTGCCGTCCTCGTTGGCGATGGGCTGGCGGCCGTCGGCGAGGCCGATGATGCTGAGCCGCCGGTTCGCCAGGCCCACGGGACCGTTCACGTAAAAGCCGTCGTCGTCCGGGCCGCGGTGCGCGATCGCGGCGTTCAGACGGTGGAGCAGGAGCTCGTCGATCCGCGCGCGGGGGTCGAGATGGAAGATGCCGGTGATGCCGCACATGGCTCAGTCACGCGGCGAGCACATCGTCGAACATCCTTTCCCACGCCCGCACCACGGTCGGCACCGCGAACGGTGCCAGCGTCGGCGCGATCTGCGCGCGCAGGCGCGTGCGCTCCTCGGGCGCGCCGAGCAGGCGGCCGAGCGCGCGCGCCAGCGCGTCCCGGTCCGCGGGCGGCACGAGGAGCCCGTTCACCCCGTCGCGGACGACCTCGCGCACGCCGTCGGAGCAGGCATAGGCGACGACGGGGCAGCCCGCGGCGAGGGCCTCCAGGACGACGTTGGGCAGCCCCTCGTAGCGTGAGGAGAGCACGAAGACGTCCGCGGCAGCGAAGTAGCGATACGGGTGCGGCTGGAAGCCGGCGAAGCGGACCGCGTCGCCGAGACCCAGCCGATGCGTCCGGGCCGCGAGCACCTCGCGGTCCGGTCCGTCGCCGAGGATCGTCAGCATCGCGCCGAGGCCGTCGGCGCGCACGCGCGCGAAGGCGTCGAGCAGGAGATCGAAGCCCTTCTGCGGCCCGAGGCGGCCCGCCGCCACGACGTGCGGGCCCGGTCCCCCGTACGGCCGCTCGCCGGTCTGAGCCTCCTCCGTGACGCGCGCCACGTCGACCGGGTTGTAGATGCGGGCCACCTGCCCCGGCCGCGTGCGGACGCGGGCTGCGATCTCGCGCGCCGCGCCGTCGGACTGGGTGACGATCCGGTCGGCGGCGCGGACCTGCCGGAGGTAGCAGCGGTAGAGGAGGTCCTGATGGCGGCTGTGCTCGAAATAGATCTCCCCGATCACCTCGCGGACGACGAGTCGGGTCGGCGGGAGCAGGGGCCGGACGAGGAGAAGCGCGAAGTTCATGTAGCCCTGCGTCGAGGCGACGACCGCGGGTCGGAGCCGCCGGACCGTGCGCACCAGCGCCGGCAGCGCATGGCGGAGCCGCGACGCGCCGAGCGTATGCACGGGGACGTCGGCCGGTACCTCGCCGAGATAGGGTCCGACCCCGTCGGCCAGCACCAGATGGGGCTCGAAGCGCCGCCGGTCGAGGTGGCGGAGCAGCGTCACCACCACGCGCTCGGCCCCGCCGCCGTGTAGGCCGGGAAGCGCGAACAGGATGCGCGCCGCCACGATGCTAGGGTCCCCCGAGCAGGCGCGCCAGCCGCTCGACGTTGCGGCCGAGGTCGAAGCGCTCGAGGACGAGGGCCCGTCCTGCGGCGCCCAGCCGCCGGCCGAGGCCCGGGTCGAGGAGGATGCGGGCCAGCGCGTCGGTGAGGCCGCCGACGTCCCCCGGCTCGACGAGCAACCCGGTGTGCTCGGGCAGGACGACCTCGGGGATGCCCGAGAGCCGCGTCGCCACCACAGGCGTCTCCACGGCGAGGGCCTCCAGGATGGTGTTCGGAATCCCGTCCATCGACCCGCGGCGGTCGACGACGCTCGGATGCGCCAGCACGGCCGCCCGGCGCAGCAGCGCCACGAGCTCGCGGTGGGGGAGCCGGCCGGCGAGCTCGATGCGGCCGGCGAGGCCGAGCCCCCGGATCTGCCGCTCGAGACGCGTCCGCTCGGGCCCGTCACCCACCAGCACGCAGCGGAAGGGCACCCCGCGCGCGGCGAGCCGTGCGCACGCGCCCACCAGACGATCGAGGCCCTTCTTCGGATGCAGGCTGGCACCGCCCACGATCAGCTCGGAGGCGCGCCCCCGGCCCGGCAGGTAGGCCGCGAGCTCGAGGCCGTGATGGCAGAGCACGATCTTCTCGGCGTCCGCGCGGTCGCGTGCGAGCGAGGCCAGGAGCCCGCGGTTGTACGCCGTGCACGTCACCACGCGATCGGCGCCCGCGATGCGCGCCGGGAGCTGGCGCCGATTGGCGCGCGCGTGGATGTCGTAGGCGTGGGCGGTGAAGCTGTAGGAGGTGCCGCGGAACGCGGCGAGCACGCGCACGACGGCCGTCGGCAGCGACGCGAAGTGTGCATGCAGGCGGCAGGGCGGTGCCGGCAGGCGTCGGCCGTAGGCGAGCGCCAGCGGCAGGACCGCAAGCTGCTTGACCGCCAGCCGCGGCGTCCGGAGCGCCGCCGCCACGTCGCGGAGACCGCGACCGAGCGCCCGGAGGGCCGGCCCCGGTGCCCTTCGCACCGTCTGGCACGCCTCGACGAGCAGGCGCCCGGGGCGCGGCGGGTAGACAGCGACCGGCACGAGCGCCCGCGCTTCCGGATCGGGAATGACGCTCGGCGGCGGGAGGAGGGAGAAGACGGTCACGTCGACGCCGCGCCGCACCAGCTCGCCGACCTCGCGGACGATGAATGTCTCGTTCGGCTCCGGGAACTGGCCGGTCACGAGCACCAGCGCGCCCGGCCCGGCCGCGGAGGCGGGCGCCGCCCGGGGCGCGCCGCTCACGTCGCCCCGACCGGAGGCGCCCCGTTGTCGATCGAGCGCTCCCCGGCCGCCGTCATGGGTCGGCTTCGAGGCAGCAAGCCGTATGCCCCCTGGGGCGTGGCCGTCAGCCCCGGCAGCCGTGGCCGCGACGCAAGGACCTTGCAGCGCTGCACGACACCGTCCGCCCCCCGCGTCAGCCTGGCGGGCGGGCGTTCGCGTCGCGCGGCGCGGAGGCCTCCGAGAAGACGAGCTTCAGGCGGCGCAGCGCCTGGAGGTTCGAGTCCATGGTGACCAGCTGCCTGATCAGCGCTTGCACCTGGTCGCACGCCCACGAGATCTCCTGAGGGGTCAGGGCCGAGACGGCGCGTTCCAACTGCTCATACAGCGCCAGCAGCTCGGCGACGTCGCGGACGCCGTTCTGGGTGAGCCGGCGCATGAGTTCGCCGTAGTAGCGCATGAGCTGATCTGCATCCCGGCGGATATCGGTGGCCATGCGGTCTCCCTCGGGCTGCCCCGCCCAGGTGCGGGTCTTCCCCCATTGACGCCCGGAGCCAGCGAGGTCTACATCCAGCGCTCACCGTGAAGCAACAGAAAAGTGTCGGGGCGCCGGTTCTCGCCGCACCCCACGCTCCCCCGCTCGACGTCCTCCGGCTGGAGCAGTTCCTCGACCTGCAGCAGACCCTCCTCGCGGTTGCCGGCGACGCCGACGCGCTCCCCGAGCGCCTCGTGCACGCCGTCGCCGTCTTTCTCGGCGTCGAAGGGACGGCGGTCGGGATCGTCGAGGACGGCCGCTACCGCCTGCTGGCGACGCACGGCCTCGACCCCGCGTACCGGGCGCGCTTCGACGGACTCGCCGCCCACGACGAGGCCGTCGGCGCCGCGCTGGCCGAAAGCCGGCCGGTCGTGCTTCCCGCCGCCGGTGACACGGACCCCGGCCCCACCCTCCTGCTGCCGTTCGGCACGCTCGCGCCGCCCGGTGACCCGAGCGGCGCGCTCGCCGGCGCGCTGCACGTGATACCGCCGGCGGCTGGTCTCCCGGACGAGGACGTCAACCTGGCGCAGGCGATCGCCGTGCTGGCGGGTGTGGCGCTCGCGAACGCGCGGCAAGCCGGGCGCCTCGCGCGTATCGCGCGCCTGAAGGGCGACGCGCTGAGCACCATGGCGCACGACCTGCGCGCGCCGCTGAACGCGCTCATCGGCTACACGAGCCTGCTCGGCGAAGGGGCGTTCGGCGCGCTCACCGAGGAGCAACGCGAGGTGGCGGCGACGCTCGAGCGACAGGCAATCGAGCTCGTCGACCTGCTCGGCGCGACGCTCGACGTGGCACGGCTCGAGACCGGTCGGCTCCCGCTGCGCATCGAGACGTTCGGGCTGCCGGACGTCCTCGCGGCGCTCGGGGCGGGCACCTTCGCCCGCGCGAGCCAGGACGGGCTGATCGTGTGGCGCGCCGCGCCCGACCTCCCCCCGCTCCGCAGCGACCGGGTGAAGGTCAAGGAGATCGTGCAGAACCTGGTCGACAACGCGCTCAAGTACCACGCGGGGCGCGGCGTGGAGGTCGACGTCGGGCTCGCCCCGGATGCGGGACGAGTGCGGATCACGGTCCGCGACCGGGGCCCTGGCATCGCCGCCGAGGTGCTGCCGCGCCTCTTCGAGCCCTTCAGCCCGGGCGACGGCCGCAGCACCGGCTTCGGGCTCTACATCGTGCGCTGCCTCGCCGAAGCGCTCGGCGGGCGCGTCGCCGCCCGCAGCGAGCCCGGCGAGGGCACGGCGGTCACGGTCGAGCTGCCGCTCGCCGCCCCGGTTCGCTAGCCGCGCCGAAGCGCGCCACGAAGTACTCGCACGTCCGGCGCATGCCGTCGGCGAACCCGACGGTCGGCCGGTAGCCGAGGAGCTGCTCGGCCTTCGTGATGTCGGCGAGCGTATGGCGCACGTCGCCGGGACGCGAGGGCACGTGCTCGCGCACCAGGGGCCGCCCGAGGAAGTCGCCGATCGCCTCGGCGATGGCGATGAGCGAGTGGCGCGTGCCGCAGGCGACGTTGAACACCTCGCCCGACACACCGGGCGTCTCCATCGCGCGCAGGTTCCCCTGCACGACGTTGTCGATGTAGGTGAAGTCGCGCGACTGCTCGCCGTCCCCGTGCACCTCGAGCGCGCGGCCCTGGAGAGCGAGCTCCAGGAAGCGCGGGATCACCGCCGAGTACTTCGACTCGGGATTCTGCCGCGGCCCGAAGACGTTGAAGTATCGGAGGCTGACGGTCTCGAGGCCGTACAGACGCGCGAACGTCTGGCAGTAGTGCTCGGCGGCGAGCTTGGACACCGCGTAGGGCGAGATGGGATGCGCCGCCTGCGTCTCGACCTTGGGGAGCCCGGGGTCGTCGCCGTATACCGACGACGACGAGGCATAGACGACGCGCCGCACGTTCGCGGCCCGGCAGGCCATCAGGAGGACGAGCGTGCCCGTGACGTTGACGTCGTTCGAGCTCAGCGGGTCGTCCACCGACCGCGGCACCGAGCGCAGCGCGGCCTGATGAAAGACGCCGTCGGCCCCGGTGACCGCGCGCCGCACCGCCTGCGGGTCGCGCAGGTCGCCCTCGATCAGCTCGACGTCGCCGAGCGTCTCGACGTTCTCGCGCCGGCCGGTCGAGAAGTTGTCGAGGATGCGGACCCGGTCGCCGCGGCGCCGGAGCGCCTCGGCGATGTTCGAACCGATGAAGCCGGCTCCGCCGGTCACCACGTAGGTCTTTCCCTGGCTCACCCTGAGGACTCTACGTAGCGGGGCCCCGAGTCGCAAGCCAAGGCGGGGACGCTGCTGTGCGGCTTGCGGGGCCCTCGGGCCGATGTTAGCACGTCCCGTCCATCCGACGGGGCACGCAGAGGGGCGTACGGGCGCTCGCCCAGGCACTGCTGGTGCTGGCGTTGGCGCGCACCACCCACGCCGCCCCGGCGCGGCTCGCCGTGCCGCTCGCCCTCGAAGAGGCCGCGGGCGTGGCCCGCCAGGCGTGGCCCGCGGCCGCCAGCGTGCCCATGCCGCGGGGGCGCCTGCGCGACCCGGACGTCTGGATCGCAGCGCCGGGAGGCCGTGCCACGCTCGCGCAGGCGCGCGCCCTCGAGCGCTGGCCCGACGGCTCGATCCGCTGGCTGCTCGTCGACTTCCTGGCCGACGTCGCGGCCGGTGGGCAGGCGACCTACACGCTGCACGACGGGCCGCCCCCAAATACGCCCGGCGGCGGCATCCGCCGGGAAGCGCGCGCGGAGACCCGCGTGCTCGACACGGGCCCGCTCCGGGTGACCGTGCCGGGAGGCGTGGCGACGCTCGCCGAGCTCGCCGCCGGCCCCCATCGGGCCCAGCCGATCCCGCCCCCTACCCTGCATGTCGAGGGCGCCGCACCGGCGACGCCCACCATCGCGCGCGTGGCCGTCGAGACCGCCGGACCCGTCCGCACCGAGCTTCTCGTCAGCGGCCGATATCCGCAGGGGATCGACTACGAGGCTCGTCTCGCGGTGTTCGCGGGCCAGCCGTGGCTCCGCCTGCAGCTCACCGTGACCGACATGGCCGATGCCGAGTTCGCGCCGGTCAGATCACTCGCGCTGGCCCTCGGGGGCCCGTTCACCCGCGCCGCGCTCGGCGTCGACGGCGCCGCGCGGGCGTTCAACCCACTTGGCGCGGACCATCACGAGCTCGTGCAGGCCGACGCCGAGCCCGCCCAGCTCGACGGCGAGCGTGCCGGACGCCACGGCGACGGCTGGGCGCGCGCCATTGGCGACGAGACGGCGCTGACGGTCGTCGCGCGCTACTTCTGGCAGGAGTACCCCAAGGCGATCGAGGTGGCGGCCGACCGTCTGCGGGTGGACCTGTTCGCCGGGCGCGATGCTCCCGTGCTGCTCGGCACCGGCGCCGCCAAGACCCACGAGCTCTGGCTCGTCCTCGAGCCACTCGATCGCTCGACCGCCCCCGCCGCGCTCGCTGCCGCGCTCCGGGCCCCGCTGCTGGCGCTCCCGCCCGCCGACTGGATCGTCGCGAGCCACGCCTTCCCGCAGACCCTCACTCCCGCGGCTCGCGGCGCGCGCGACTTCCTCGCACGGCTCGCCGCCGCAGTGACCCGGTACCAGGCAAATGCCCGCACCGAGCGCTGGGACGACGGGCCGCCGGTGCCTTGCACGGCCCGCACGACGGAGCATCCGCGCCGGGGATTCTACGGGGCGCTCAACTGGGGCGACTGGAACTTCCCGGGCTACCGCGACCACGCCGACGGGTGCGACGCCTGGGGCAACCTCGAGTACGACCTGCCGCAGGTGCTCGGGCTCGCGTGGGCAGCTACCGGCAGCCGGCTCTTCCTGGAGGCGCTCGTGCCCGCGGCCCGCCATTACCGCGACGTGGACGTGATCCACCACGCGCCCGGCCATCCCCAGTGGGTCGGCTTGAACCATCCCCACACGGCGCTGCACTTCACGTTCGGCAAGCCCGCCTACGTCGACCTCGGCCACACCTGGACCGAGGGGCTCCTCACCTACTACCGGCTCACCGGCGAGACGCGGGCTCTCGAGGCCGCCTGCGGGATCGCCGACGCGCTCCGGCCGCTCGCCGCTCGCGCCAACAACCCGCGCCAGCTCGGCTGGCCGATGATCGCGCTCGTCGCGGTCTACGACGCGACGGGCGAGCGCCGCCACCTGGAGGCAGCGCGCGCGTACGCCGACACGGCGCTCGGGGCCTACAAGCCCTCGCCGGCCGGCGGCGACTGGAAGATGGGCATCCTCGCCGACGGGCTCGCCGCCGTCCACGCGGCCACCGGTGACGAGCGCATCCGGCGGTGGCTGGTCGCTTACGCGGACGCGCTGCTGGCGAGCCCCGGCCGCTGGTCCGACCCACGCTACTCGCTGCCGCTCGGCTACCTCGCCGCCGTGACCGGCGATCGGCGCTACGAGACGGCCGCCTTGACGGTCGCGAGCCGGCTGAAGATCCCCGCCCTGGGGAAGCAGCTCGCCATCGCGGGCCGGACCGGCTTCCGGCTGCTCGCGCCCCTCGCCGCCGCTACACCCGTCCCCGCCGCTCCTCCTCGGCCGTCGGCGGCCGCACGGCGACGACCGTCACCGTCGCGTGCAGCTCCTGGCCGGCCCCGCGGGGGTTGAAGTCTGCCTCGACCGTACGCTCACCGATGCTGCGCACGCGGAAGCGAAGGGCGCGGCCGTCGTCCGTCCGCAGGAGGTACTCGCGTCCCACCTCGAGCACGAGATCGGGAGGCAGGCGGTCGCGCGGCATCGTACGCACGAGCCCGGGCTGCTGCTCGCCCCAGGCCTCGTCCGCCGGGATGCGCAGCTCGCGCGTCTCGCCCGTGCGCATGCCCGCGAGCCGCGCCTCGAGCGGCGGAAAGAGCTGTCCCGCGCCGCACAGGATCGACAACGGTCCGCAGTCGCCCGTCGAGTCGACCAGCTCCCCGCTCGCCAGCCGGACCGTGTACTCGAGCGTCACCACGCGGCCGGCCGCCACCTCCATCAGCGGGCCCCGCGCCCGAGCTGCCGCACGATGGCGCCGAGCAGATCCGGGGCGCCGGCCGAGCCACCCTTGGTGACCAGCGGGAGCCCCGCGTAGGGGCCGGTCATGAGCCGCGTGCGCACGACCAGCGGACAGAGGCGTGACTCGACGGCGAGCATCGGGTGACCGAGCCCGTCGAGGACGTGGTAGGCGGTCTCGCCGCCGATGAGCACCAGGCCGCCCGGCCGCGTCCGCGCCAGCGCGGCGAGTGCGCCTGCGCGGAGCGCCGCCAGCACGCCGGTGCTGCCGGCCGGCACCGCCTCCGCCGGCGCCACCAGCGCAACCGCGCGACCGGCCTGGAGCAGGCCGGCGGCGGCAAGCCCCGTCGTCTCCGCCGCCCCCGGGTCGTCGACGAAGAGGGGTTCGATCGACCCACGCGCCGCGGCGCACTCGACCTGGGCGCGGGTGGTGGGGTGCGCACTTCCCGCGACGATGAGCACGCCGCGCCCTGCCGGGAAGGACGCGCCGCCCCTCGCGCGGCCGCCGTTCTCGGGGCCGAGCACGCGGCGAAGGGCTCGGGCGAGCCCCGTGGAGCCGACGAGCAGGAGCGGACGCGGCCGCGACAGGAGGCGGCGCACCGCACGCTCCAGATCGGCGTCCGTCTCGGCATCGCACACGATGATGTCGGCGCCGGCGGCGCGCGCCTCCTCGAGGGCGTGGTCGAAGTCGTCACGTCCACGGATCGCGCCCAGGCCGATCACCCCGGCCCGCCGGCGGCCCGTCGCCTGGACGGCCGCGGCCACGCTCGCATCGCGGATCGGGTTCTGCGGGTCGCGCGCGAACGCCGTCCGGTGCACCGGCACGCCGCCGATCATCTGGCGCCCCTGCTCGGTCGTCCGTCCGACCTCGGGAATGGCGGGCAGGACGAAGGCCTCACCGACGCCGAGGACATCCATCGCGGCGTCGATCTCGGCACCGAGGGGTCCGCGGAGCCCCGTGTCGATCTTCTTGAGGACGATGCCCGACCACCCTGCGCGCAGGTCCGCGAGCGCCCCGCCGACCCGGCCCGCCGCCTCGGGCGGCGGCAGCGTCCGGCTCTGCGTGTTGCGCACGCCGAGCGCGCCGGCGGGGCCGGCGCCGCCCGCCGCCGGCTGCACGACGACGCCGGCCGACCACGGCAGCATCTCGGCGCCCACGTCGCAGGCGCCGGTCAGATCGTCAGCAATGATGCGCAGCGCATGCATGAATGATAATATAGCCCCCGTGCGCCCGGCCGCGGACGGCCGGGCTCCGATGGGCGTCGGCGCACGGACAAAGTCCGTGCGCCTCCCACCTTTTTTCTTATGGCTGTGGCGTAAGACTGCGCGAGCTGGGTTCGTCGGCCCGCTCAGGCGAGTAGGATGGCGCGGGCGGGGGCGCCGTCGAGGTCGGGGAAGTTGAGGGGCAGGCAGACGAGCGTGTAGCGGCCGGGCGCGGCCGCGCGGAGGTCGAGGCCCTCGATCACGAAGACGCCGGCGCCGAGGAGGATGCGGTGCACCGGAAAGTCCGCGCTGCCGAAGCGTTCGATCGACAGGTAGTCCATGCCCACGGCACCCACGCCGCGCGCCACGAGGAGGCGGGCAGCGTCCTCGGTGAGGTAGACGAAGTCGCGCTGGAACTCCGGCGCCTCCCAGCGCCAGGAGTTGTCCGTGCGACAGAGCAGGATGTCGCCGGGCCGGAGGTCGATGTCGGCCAGCGCCGCCGCGTCGAGGACCGGCCGGCCGCGGAGATCGGCCACCAGCGCTTCGCCGACCATCCGGTCGAGCGGAACGTCGCCCAGGCGAGGGCCATCGGCGAGGAAATGATACGGGGCATCCACGTGTGTGCCGGTGTGGGATCCCATGGTGAGCAGGGAGAGATTGCAGACGTCCCCGGACTGGAGCCGGCGGACCGCCTCGACGCGCGGCACGGGATCGCCCGGGTAGACGTGCATGCCGGGCACGTTCGGGACCGAGATGTCGAGGACCCGCCGCCGCCCCGGCAGGGCCGCATGAGCGATTGCGATCTTCGCCGTGTACTCGGCGAGGTCGGCGATGTCGCAGGCCTGTTGCACCGAGGCGCCCCAGGCGAGCACGCCGTGGCGCGCGAGGAGCAGGACCTGCGTGTCGGCGGGCGCGGCCTCGAGCGCCCGAGCCACCCCCTCGGCGAGCGCGCGCGAGCCCGAGGACGCCGGCGGAACGACCGGCGTCAGGTGGAGCCGCTCCTCTGACGTGACGGTCACGAGCGGGATCGGCTCGCCGCGGATGCCGAAGGCGATCGCGTGCGGCGGATGAAGATGCGCGACCGCGCGCGCCGCGGGCCGGGCCGCATACACGGCGGTGTGCATCAGGGACTCCTTGGAGGGGACGTACCGCTCCGGCCCGGCGACCTTGTGGCCCGCGAGATCGATGGTCACGAGGTCCTCGGGCTCCGTGTCGCGCAGCGCCACGCCGCTCGGCGTGATGAGGAAGGTGTCGCTCGCTCCGACGCGCGCCGAGATGTTGCCGCCCGCGGCCGACACCAGGCCGCGGTCCCAGGTGACCCGGCAGAAGCGGGCGACGTCTTCGCGCAGGCGCCGCTCCTCCGCGCCCGCCACCGGCACGCCGGCCGTCGCCATCAGGCCGCCCTCCCGTACGCCGCCGCGAGGCCGCGCTCGGGCGAGCCGCGCGTGCCGCGCGCCACCTCGGCGGCGACGCGAATCGCCTCCAGCAGGTTCTTGTGGTCGGCGAGGTTCCTGCCCGCGATGTCGAAAGCCGTGCCGTGGCCCGTCGACGTGCGGATGAGCGGGATCCCGATGAGCAGCGTCACCACCCGGCCGAAGCCGACGAGCTTGACGGCCATGAGTCCCTGGTCGTGGTAGAGCGCGAGCGTCAGGTCGTAGACGCCGTCGCGGGCCTTCAGGAACACCGTGTCCGCCGGAAACGGCCCTTCGGCATCGATGCCGCGCTCCCGCGCCGCGGCGATCGCCGGGACGATCTCCTCCTGCTCCTCGCGACCGAAGGCGCCGCTCTCCCCGGCGTGCGGATTGAGGCCGGCCACGACGAGGCGCGGGCGCGCGATCCCCATGTCGCGCAGTGCCGCGTCGGCGAGCACGAGCCGATCGAGCACGCGGTCCTTGCGCACGTAGTCGCAGACGGCCCGGAGCGCCATGTGGTTCGTGAACAGCATCACCCGCATGCGGTCGACGACCATCACCATCGCGGGTCTGGAGCCGGTCAGCTCCCCCAGGATCTCCGTCTGGCCCTCGTAGGGGTAGCCGGCGGCGTGCATCGCCTCCTTGTTGAGCGGCGCGGACACCATGGCGTCGACGTCGCCGGCGAGCGCGAACCGCCCGGCCTCCCTGGTGTAGTGGACGGCCGCGGCGCCGTTGGACGCTCGCACCTCGCCCCAGCGGTGGGCGGCCAGATCGATGTTCGCGTAGTCGACGACGTCGAGGGTGCCGGGCCGTCCTTCCGCCTCCCCCGGCCGCGAGATCCTGCGCAGGGAGAGCCGGACGCCGGCCACGTCCATCGCGCGCTCGAGCACCCGGGCGTCTCCCAGGACCACCGGGACCGCCCAGGTGGCGGCCACCGGATCCGCCAGCGACCTGACGATGATCTCGGGCCCGATGCCCGCCGCATCGCCCATCGTGATCGCGACCCGTGGACGCGGCTCCATGCCGATCATTCCGGACACGCAACGGGCACGAGCCGGGGCTCGCCCTGTGCCGTCACGTGACGATAGATCGCCTCGATGCGGTCGAGCACGGCATCCCAGGCGTCGCGGCTCTCGGCCGCCCGGCGGGCGGCCAGCCCCAGGCGCTCGCGCTCGCGCGCGTCGCCGAGCAGCGCGACGATCGCGTCGGCGAACGCCGCCTCGTCCCCGTCGGGGACGACGCGGCCCGTGACGCCGTCCTCGAGGCCCTTCGCGGACCCCGCCGAGGCGACGATGGCCTTGCCGGCCGCCATGTAGTTGAGCAGCTTCATCGGGAACCCGGAGCGTTCGGCCCGGGGGCACACCGCGATCGCCGCCGCCGCGAGCCGCGCCCGGACCTCATCGTACGACCCGGCGCGGATCACCTCCACCCCCCGAACATGCCCCACGAGGCGCGCGGCCGCGCGGCCGTCGGCGTGAGTGACGAGGACGAGCCGGGCGCCCGGGACCCGAGCTTGCACCCGGGCGAACGCGCGCAGCAGGAATCCGAGGTTCTGGTACCCATCGAGGTTGCCGGCGTAGCACACGAGGCCGCCGTCGCCTCCCGGCGCGGGCGGCGGCCCGAGCTCCTCGGGGGTGCCGGCCGGGCCGATACAGGCGAGCCCCGCGGCCGTGACGCCACGCCGGCGAAGGAGCGCGCCCAGCTCGTCCGTCACCGCGATGCAGAAATCGGCCCGGCGCGGCACCTGGGCGTCGAGCGAGCGGCCGAGGCGGGCGGCCAGCCGGCGCACGAGCGGGTTCGTGAAGTAGAGCGGCAGCTCCTCGGCGAGCGCGCTGTGACCGTGGTACACGAGCGGGCGGCCGGTGAGGCGGGCCACCACGAGTCCCGCGATCGCCGCCTCGTAGTTATGAGCATGGACGACGTCGATCGGCTCGCGCGCGACGAGCCGCCAGAGGCGGCCCGTGAGCCAGAGGTCGCTGAGCAGACGGCCGACCCGCGGGCCGGGCGGCCCCGCTCGCCGGCCGCCGTAGGTCACGAGACGCACCACGTGCCCGCGCTCGGCGAGCCCGAGGGCCAGCTGGCGGACCAGCACCTGCGACCCGCGCGGGGCCGTCGCCGGCCCGGCCAGCAGGAGCGCGACGCGCATCAGGCGCCGGGCTCCAGGTAGCCGAGCGCCGTGAGGCGGTCGCGCACGTCGCGTTCGTCGGCTCGGTCGTACCCGAGGGGACGGCCGGCCGGCACCGGCACCGGGTCGGGGCCGAGCCGCGCCGGCGCCTCCACGGCCGCACCGATCGGCCGTCCGTCGAGCGCCTCGGGCACCGGCACGCCGCCGAGCGCGAGCAGCGTGGGCAGGACGTCGACGATGTCCGCGGCCGGGAGCTCGCCGGCGGCACGCACGCCAGGTCCGGCCAGCACGAAGAGGCCATGGCGGCGGTGCGACCCGTTCATGCCGCTCCCCTTGCCGCCGCCGTGCTCGTGGGGTGCGAGCCGGCGGATGGCGGGCCCGGGCCCGCCGCTGCGCAGGCACGACGGCGTGTAGCCGTCGACGCGCGCGAGCTCGAGGAGGAGATCGGGTGCCGAGGAGACGAACGGACCTCGGTAGAGCTCCTCGCGCCGCCAGACGCGCCGCACGACCGCCCGCCCCGCCTCGTCGCGCCATGCGAGGAGCCCGCGCGCGATGTCGTCGCGCGCGCGGTCGTAGTCCGTCGGCTCGACCGTCCCCTCCGGCTCGCGGCCGCGCAGGTTGAGCCAGACGCTCGGGTGATAGTCGAGCTCTTCCGAGAACGCGACGGTGCGCCGCCAGTCGATGCCGCCGAGGCGATGGAGGCTTTCGAGCCGGCTCGCCGCAGCCGGCAGGCGGCGCACGAGCCCGCCGAGCAGCTGATGCGGGACCGCGCGGAGCACGATCCCGCGCCCCGCCCCCGCCAGACGCGCGACCGGCCCCGGCCGCGCGAAGGCGAGGAGGCCGCACTCGGCGAGGCCGCGGTTCAGGTGAACGACCCGGTCGCCGGCGCCGCCGCTGCCGTGGTCCGACACGACGGCCACCGCCGCGTCCACGGGCGCCGCGGCGAGCAGCTCGCCGAGCGCCGCGTCGAGCGCCTCGTAGACGCGCCGGACGGCGTCCGCGAACGGCCCGGGCGCATGGCGCGGCGAGTGCGGGTCGTGGAAGCGCCAGAAGTGGTGGGCCACGGTGTCCGACTCGCCGAAGACCACCATGAACCCGTCCCAGCGCTCGCGGCCGAGGAGCGTCCGGGCGAGCGTCGTACGCCGTGCGATGCCGTCGAGCAGGCGCCCGAGGGCGGTCGCGTGCCAGCCGGGCCCGGTCGCGATCTCCTGGAAATCGGCGAACGGCAGGCGGCCGACCAGGCGCGCGATCTCCGGGTAGAGGGCGCGCGGATGGACGAAGGAGCCGTCGATGGCCGTCGCGAGCGGGCTGTCGAACCCGCTCACCATCACGCCGGCCACGGGCTCGGGCGGATAGGTCGCCGGCACGGTGAGGACGGCGACGCGCCGGCCGGCGGCCGAGAGCCGCGTCCAGAGCGCCGGGGCGCGGCGATGGCTGCCGTTGACGAACCGGACGCGGTAGGTGCCGGGGACGCGCGCGCTGAAGTCGAAGATGCCGTGCCGTCCCGGGTTGACGCCCGTCACGAGCGACGTCCAGGCCGGGAACGTCGCCGGCGGGACGGTCGAGCGGAGCCGGCCCCACGCGCCACGCTTCATCAGCGCGGCGAGCACCGGCAGCCGTCCCTCGTCCGCCCATGGACGGACGAGATCCAGGCTGGCGCCGTCGAGCCCGATGACGAGGAGCGGCGCCGGCACCGGTCAGTTCACGTAGCCGAGCGCCCGCAAGCGTTCCGTCGTCGCGGCGTCGACGCCACGCTGCTCGCTCGCCCCTGCATGCGCCCGCGCCTCGAGCACCGAGCGGCCGAGCTCGGCGCGCATGGTCTCCTTCTGGGCCGGCTGAGAGGCCTCCAGGTTGGCGTGCTCGCCGGGGTCGCGGCCGACGTCGAACAGCGCCTCGGGCGGGAGCCCGCGCGGGTTCCCGGGATTCGCGCTGATGAACTTCCACTCGCGCGTGCGAACGGCCTGCAACACGTTGCCCTCGAGGTCCTCCTCCGCGAACACGCTCGCGCGGGCGGGGGGCGCGCCGCCGTCGAGCGGCAGCGGATGGCCCGGGAGCGCGGCCGGCACGGTGAGGCGGGCCGCGGTCAGGACCGTCGGGGCGATGTCGAGGCTGGTGGCGAACTCGTCGACCACCCGGCCCGCCCCGCCCGCGACCGGCGGCTTCACGATGATCGGCACGTGGATCTGCTCGTCGTAGAGCGTCGTACCGTGCCACCAGCCGCCGTGCTCCTGGAACTCCTCGCCGTGGTCGGCGGTGAGCACGATGAGCGTGCGGTCGTAGAGGCCGCGGGCGCGGAGGTCGTCGAGGAGCACGCCGAGCTGCTCGTCGAAATACGCGATCTCGCCGTCGTAGAGCTTGCGGTAGAGCCCGGCCACCGACGCGGGGGGATTCGGATTCGCGACCCGCGCGTAGCCTTCGCCGTTGAACGGGTGGACGAAGTACGGGTCGTGCGGGTCCATGTAGTGGGCAAAGACGAAGAAGGGCTCCTGGCGCGCCGCGGGCGATGCGAGCCAGGCCTTCACGGCGGCGGTCACGACCTCGGCCGGCTGATAGTAGTGGTGCACGTCGACGGCGTGCGCGAAGAAGCGCTCGCGTACCAGGCGGAGCCCGTTGTAGAGCGTCAGCTGCGCCGCGGCCTCGCTCGCGCCGAAGAAGAAGCTCGGGGCGAGGTAGCGGAACTCGTCGAAGCCCTGCTGGAAGTTGAACGCCGCCGAGACGTTCACGTTGTCGGCGAAGCCGACCGTGTGGTAGCCGCCGCGCGCCAGCATCTCGGCGAGCGTGTCGACGCGGTCGGGCAGGATGTCGGCCTTGTGCACGGCACCGTGCGAGGCCGGGTAGAGGCCGGTCAGGATCGTCGCCACCGACGGACGCGTCCACGACGCCTGTGAAAACGCGTTCGCGAACCGGAGCCCCGCGGCCGCCAGCGCGTCGATGTGCGGCGCGCGCCCGCCGGTGTAGCCGTAGCAGGAGAGGTGGTCGGCGCGCAGCGTGTCCACCATGATCAGGAGCACGTTCGGCGCGCCGGCCGGCGCGGGCGTGCGCGCGGGCGCCGCCGGCGGGACCGGCGCAGGCACGAGACGGGCGGCACCCGCGGCGATCGCCGCGAGGAGGCCGGCGGCGAGGGCCGCGGCGCCCGGCCGTGTCACCAGCCGCCGGCGCGTCGCCATGCCGGACAGCGCCCGCCAAAGGGCGGCCGCGATGCCGACGAGTGCGAGGGCCGCGGCACCCTGAACGGCGAGCGGCACGAGGCCGGAAGGCACCTGCTCGAGGAACACGTCGCGGATCACCCGGAAGCGTCCGACGACGCCCGCAAGCCCGACGCCCACCAGGGCGAACGCCAGCGCGAAGCCGTCCGTGCCGACCACCGCCGCGAGAATCCCGAGCCCGAGTCCCCCCGCGCCGCCGACGAGCCCGTAGGCCACGAGCGCCCAGGCGAGCGCGGGCGTCTCGCCGGCGCCGTGCGCGTGAAACCAGACGGCGAGCGCCTCGGCCCCGCCCACCGCCGCCCCTGCCACGAGCCCGCCGGCGAGCCCGGCGCCGACCATGCGTCCTCTGTCCATCACCGCGTCCCCTCCAGCAGCGCGTGGCCCTCCATCTCGGGCGGCACCGCCACGCCGAAGTAAGCGAGCGCGGTCGGTGCGAGGTCGACGATCGCCGCATCCACCCCCGCCCGCAGCGCGCGGTTCGAGAGGATGATGCCCGGCGTGTCGGCCACGTCGGACGCCGCGTGGTCGCCGCTCCACTTCTTGTCGTTCGGCTCGAGGAGCGCCGCCGGGATGCCGCCGAGCGGCGTACGCCACGAGGTCCGGTAGCCCTCGCGGAAGGCGACCTGCAGGTCGGGCCGGCGCGCGGGCGGCGCGCCCGGGAAGATGTCGGGGCCCTTGTAGACCTTCTGCACGATGTGGTCGCCGGTCGCGGGGTCGACCTCGGCCTCTAGGCCGCGCGCGATCGCGTCGAGCAGCGCGTCGTAGTCCGCTCCGGGAGCCACGATCCCTTTTCCCTCCCGGCCGCGCAGGTTCACGTAGATCTGCCCGGTCCCGAGGGCGTAGGCGCGGCTGCGGCTCCAGTCGACGCCCGGGAAGAAGTCGGCCTCGCGCTCGGCCGCCCGGACGTTGCCCTGCACGAGGAAGCCGTGGTCCCGCAGCCAGCTGTTGAGGTTGAGACCCGTGCGGTAGCTGTGGAACCCGTGGTCCGAGATGACGAGCAGGGTCGCGTCGGTGCCGAGCCGCTCCGTGACCTCGCCGATGATCGCATCCATGCGCTCGTAGACGCGCAGCACGGCGTCGCCGTAGCGCGCGGCGAGCACCGGGTCGTAGCGGGGGTGTGTCGGGTCGAGCAGGCGGTAGAACATGTGCGCCACCCGATCCGTCTGCGTGAAGGCCGACACGAAGAGATCCCAGTCGGGACGCTCGAGCTCGTGCAGGGTGCTGGCGCGCACTTCGTCCATCGTCCGATGGAGGTCGGTGAGGAAGGCTTCCTCGTCGACCCGCTCGGCGTTGAGCGACGCGGTGTCCTCGGACCAGCCGACCGTCTTGTAGGGACCGAGCGCCGCCGCCAGCTCGCCCGCGTACCCGGGGGGCGCGCTGATCGGCACGAAGGGTGCCGAGGGGGCGTAGTTGAGCGGCGAGAGGTAGATGCGCAGCGGCTCGGCCGAGACGACGTGGAAGCGGCAGAGCCCGGCGACCGACACGAGCGGCAGGCCGAGCGGTGCCACCACGGGAAGCCGAAAGGCGTACCAGGCGCTCCAGCCGCCGCGCGGCACGCGCTCCTCGCGGCCCGCGAAGCGCACGGTCACCGTCCCGGCGGCACGGTCGACGTGGAAGCCGAGATGGAGAGGAAGCGGCGGCCGGCCGTCGCCGCGCGGATCGGGCGGGCCAGGGATATCGGCCTCGGCGTCGTCACCGCGGAGCAGGAGCGAGAAGAGGCGCCCGCCGCCGGGATCCGCGTGCGTGCCGGGCTCGAGGTCGCTGGCAAGATACGTGAACGTGCTGTTCGTGCCGAGGAGGTCGGGGACCCCCAGGCCCGAGAGCATCCGCCCGCCGGGCACACGGTCCGGCGGAAAGGCGTACGGCACGCGCAGCACGGTGACCCGCACGCCGTGCGCCGCCGCGACCTCCCAGAAGGGCGTGCCCTGGCGGCGGCTGTACGCCTCGGCGCGCGCCGTCCGGAAGAGACCCCACAGGAAGCGCGGCGGCCGCACCCCCCCCGTGCCGACGTCGGGCAGGTAGGTGGCGGGATCGCGCTCCACGAAGTCGAAGATGCCGTGGCGCGCGGGCCCGGTCCCCGTGGCGAAGGTGGTCCAGGCGACGGGCGACTGGGGCGGGTTCGTGGATGCGAGCGGCCGGAACTCGCCGCGCTCGGCGAGGGCTTTGAGGTGCGGCAGGTGTCCCTCCTCCACCCAGCGCGAGAGGAGGCGCGGATCGACGCCGTCGAAGCCGAGGATCACGAGGCGCCGCCCCGCGTGCCGACTCGCCTCCCGCTCCCCACCGCAGCCGCTCGCGACCAGCAGGATCGCGAGCAGCGCACCCACCATGGCGCGCAGACCGCCTACTCCTCCGGAAACTCCCGGTCGAGCTCCGCCGCATCGCCGGTCACCCGGATGCCACGCGGCGAGAGCTTGTAGAGGTCCTGCGCTTTCCAGTGGAGGAACCGCTGCTGCTCGAGCTCCTTCACGTGCGGCGCCAGGGTCTCGTAATCCAGTCCGAGCCGTCCCGGCAGGGCGTCGCGCACGTGCAGGTACGGCGTCTCGGGGGCGGCGTCGTGGACCTGGCGATACGCGAGAAGGATCCGGCGCTTCAGATTCACCCCACCCCTCCCCTAGAGGCGGACAATATTCTCCCCGCCGTAGCCTTGCAAGGCGTTGCGGGTGTCGACGACGAGCGGCGCGGTCTCGGCCACGCTGCGGTAGTCGAACTCACGATGATCGGTCAGGACGACGACGCAGTCGACGTTCGCCAGGTACCCGTTCCCGAGCGGCAGCGCGTCGAGGCAGAGCCCCTCCTCGCGGATCGCGGGGATGTAGGGATCGCTGTACGACAGCACCGCCCCCTTCTCGGTCAGGACCTTCATGACGTTCAGCGCCGGCGACTCGCGGAGGTCGTTCACGCCGGCCTTGTAGGCCACCCCGAGAACGTGGACGCGCGAGCCGCGCACGCTCTTCTGGTGGCGGTTGAGCGCATCGGTGATCTTCTCCACCACGAAGCGCGGCATGCTCTCGTTGATGTGCCCGGCGAGCTCGATGAAGCGCGGCTCGAAGCCGTTCATCTTGGCCTTCCAGGAGAGGTAGAAGGGGTCGATCGGGATGCAGTGGCCGCCGAGGCCCGGGCCCGGGTAGAAGGCCATGAAGCCGAAGGGCTTCGTCTTGGCGGCGTTGATGACCTCCCAGACGTCGATGCCGAGCGCGTTCGACATGAGGGCCATCTCGTTCACCAGCCCGATGTTGACGCTGCGGAACGTGTTCTCGAGGAGCTTGACCATCTCGGCGACGCGGGTCGAGGACACCGGGACCACCCGCTCGACGCACTCGGCGTAGAGCGCCGCCGCCGCCTCCGTGCACGCGGGCGTGACGCCCCCCACGACCTTCGGGATGTTGCGCGTGTTGAAGTGCGGGTTCCCCGGGTCGATCCGCTCGGGCGAGAAGGCGAGGCAGAAGTCGCGGCCCACCCGCAGCCCGGAGGCCTCGAGCGCCGGCTGGACCACCTCCTCGGTGGTGCCCGGGTAGGTCGTGCTCTCCAGGATGACGAGCTGCCCCCGGCGCAGGTACCGCCGGATCTCGTTGACCGCCGCCACCACGAACGTGAGGTCCGGGTCCTTCGTCTTGCGCAGGGGAGTCGGCACGCAGATGTTGACGGTATCGACGTCCGCGATCGCGCCGAACTCGCTGGTCGCGACCAGACGACCCGCCGCGACCTGCTCCGCGACCTCGGCGTCGCCCACGTCGACGACGTACGAGCGGCCGGCCCTGATCCGCTCGACCTTGCTTCGGTCCACGTCGATGCCGGTCACGTGCAAGCCCGCGCGCGCGAACTCGACCGCGAGCGGCAGGCCGACGTAGCCGAGGCCGATGATTCCACAGTGCGCCTCGTGGCGGCGAATCTTGTCGATGAGCGTCTGCATCTCGTGTCCTCCTGTCAGCGATCGGTGCGCGGCGGGGAGGCGGAAGGGGCACCGCCTCGGCTCCCGGTCCTCGCGGCGGCGCCCCTTCCCCCCTGGACGGCGACGGCACCGTGCGCGCCGACGCCCGCAAGTGCTCGCGCGCTGGTGCAGCCGCGGAGCTAGCCGGCGACCGAAGCGGCGAGCGCGGGGGCGGAGCGTACCATCAGGTCGACGGTGTAGATCCGCATCAGCTGGAACGACAGCCGGTGCACGGAGCCGCCGTTCTCCAGCCGCGTGACGTCGGAGATCCGCTGCCGGATCGCGCGCCGGTCCCAGAGCTCCGCGCGCAAGTCGTCCGCGATCGCGTTCAGCACCCTGCCGGAGCGGAGGAACTCGAAGTTCCCCCAGCCGAACCGCGGCGGTCCGACGCGACCTCGGGTCGCGAAGTAGAGCCGCCAGCGGTAATCATCCATCTGCCTTCTGACCAGCCGCGAGAGCTCCTGCGCGATGACCGGCGCGCCGGCGGGCACCAGCGTCGCGGCGCAGCGAAAACGGAGCAATGCCGGGACGTGCCGGCCGAGCATCGCGCGGTTGAGGGTGTTGTGGATCTTCGTCTTGACGGGGATCCGGGTCGAGAGGGCGAGCAGCTCGCGATCGGTATACGGCAGCGCGACGTCGACGTCGGCGCGGCAGCTCAGGAGCTGCGCGTTGATGTACTGCGTGCCCCGCTGCTCGGTCACGAACGCCTCGACGAGCTCGTCGCCGGTGGCGACGCCGCGGTGCTCCAGTCGCCGGAGCGCCGCCTCGATGTCGGCGTTGACCGATGCGGCCGGGTCCGGCACCCCGTCCCAGGCTGCCGGCGCGAGATACCACGGCTTCGCCGCACGCCGGGTGAAGAGGAAGTCCCGCGCGGCGTGATGCCCGTTGGCGGATCCGACGGAGCGGCCCAGCAGTCCGGCGGCCACGGCCGCCATCTTCCGGGTGCCGCCCAGGACCATCGACGGCCCATAGTGGCCACCCAGCACCTCGCCGTACACGCCGGCGGAGACCGAGCTGACCCCCGCCTCCCCCAGCACCGCGCCCGCCCGATGCCAGTGGGGAAACAGGACGTTCTCGACACGGGCGAAGCCCCGCTCGAGCGCGCCGAGGTCGTAGATCGCCTCGCCGAGCGGCTCCCGATGCAGCGCTACCTCGGCCCACCGGCAGATGCGCTCGACGAGCCCGAGCTCCCGACTCCCCAGGTCCCCGTGGGTGTACGCCAGGAGCCGGTCCGGTCCCACCTGCTCGAGCATCGCCGCGAAGAGGGTGCGGGAGTCCCACCCGCCCGACATCATCACGGCATGGCGCCCGGGTGCGGGCAGGCTTCGCCGCACCGCACCGCCGAGGGTGCTCCACGCCTGCTCGACGACGTCCCGATTCCCGTCGGTCTCGCCCGGGCTCGCGCTCGCCCAGAGACCGCTCGTCTCGCGCACGGACAGCCGGCCGCCGGCCGGCTCGTAGCGCAGGACCTGTCCGGGGAGGAGCCGGCGCACATCCTTGAAGTGGGTCCGACCCTCGAGCGTCCAGTACCGCTCGAGGACCTCGAGGATGCCGATCAGGTCGACGGAGGCGCCGGTGATGCGCGCCAGCGGGCGCAGACGGCTGCTGAAGAGGAGTCCACCGTCGACGACGCAGTAGTACAGCGGGAAGGAGCCGGTCCACTCCGTCGCCAGGTGCCAGGCGCCCGATCGCGGGTCGATCGCGGCGACGTTGCCCTTGCACGTCGGCTCCAGATCGAGCTCACCGGAGCGCAACCGATAGAAGCAAGGGGCGTCGCCACGGGCGAAGTCCTCGGCCAGCCGGTAGATCGACAGCTCGCCGTCGACGGCGAAGTGACCGCCCCCGGGTGCGACGTGCAGCGCCGACCTCGACCCGAAGGCGTGCCCCCCGAGCATCCCGCCCGCCGTGTGCACCGCCTCGCTCTTCCCGTACGTGGCCGCAAAGTCCGCGCGCAGCGCCTCGTAGAGGGCAGGCGGGCACCCGACGCCGCCGAATATCCCAGGCATGTGTTTCTACCGTTCCTCGGAGTAAGCGAGACCGGCTCTACTCGACGTAGCCCAGGTCCTCGAGACGCTTGCGGACCTCGGCCTCCTCCTCCTCGGTGTAACCGGCATCGTCGTGCGGCTCGGCCGGCTCCTTCTTGGGCTCCTCCGGGCGCCGCTCAGGCATGACCCGTTCTCCTCTCCTCGTCGACCTCGCAGGCAGCCAGCCCGGCCTCGATCCGCTCGCGCAGGCCCTCGAGCCCCCGTCCGATGAAGACCGCCTGGCTCTCTCCGCCCGCCTCATCCAGCCGGATCCAGGTGATCTCGTGCCGGCCGCACGTGAAGTTGAAGAGCGCGTGCCAGTCGCGCCCGGCGAAACGCACGATGCCCTTCGCCCGGAGCACGCCGCGCGGCAGCCGCGTGAGGAACCGCTCGAACGCCTCCTGACGGAGGGGACGCGCGGAGCGGTAGACGAAGCTGCCGATGCCGTCGGCCTCGAGATGATTCGCCGGCTGCCGGGCGAGCGCGCGGTAGGTCGCCACGCCGGTGGCGAAGAGCACGTCGCTGTCGAGCGCCCCGCGCACCGTCGGGAAGCGCTCGGCCCGCGGGTTGAGCTTCGCGAGCCGCCGCTCGACGGCGGCGAGCGCGGCGCCGTCGACCAGGTCCGTCTTGTTCACGACCAGGAAGTCGGCCGCCTCGATCTGGGCGCGCGCGACGGCGGCCTCGGCGAGCTGGCGGCCCACGTTGGCCGCGTCGACGACGGTGATGATGCCGTCGAGCCCGAGGCCCGCGTTCTTCACGCGGTAGGCGAGCGGCTCGGGGTCGGCGAGGCCGGTCGATTCGATGATCACGAGGTGCGGCCGCGTGGTTTCGATGATCTCCTGGATGGCGAGGTCGAAGCGGTAGTCGTCGATCGAGCAACAGATGCAGCCGCTGGAGAGCTCGACCATCTTCTCGACGTTCGCGAGTCCGGTGATCACCTTGCCGTCGATCCCGACCTCGCCGATCTCGTTCATGATCACGGCGACGGGCTTGCCCCGAAGGCCGTGCGCCAGCACGTGCCCGAGGAGCGTCGTCTTCCCGCTGCCGAGGAAGCCGGTGAGGATGTCGACGGCAACCGTCCGCATCAGACCAGCGGGCGGCCCGCGAGCCCCTCGGGCACGGGCTGCCCGAGCAGGTGGAGCAGCGTCGGAGCGACGTCGTAGATCGAAACGTCCGGGAGCGCGCCGCGGAGCGGCGCCGGCGCCCCGGCCGTGGAGAGCACGAAGATGCCGTACCAGTCGTGGTTCGCCTCGTCGGGGCCGGTGTCGTTCTCGAAGGTGTGGATCCCGCCCGTGCCGACCGCGCCGACCGAGCGCCAGTCGAGGTCACCGAAGTAGACGATCAGGTCGGGCGCGACGCCGGTCACGCGGCGGTAGATGTCCTCGGGCCGGTAGGCCTTCGAGCCGATGTTGCGCCCCGCCGGGTCGGCGATCGCCTCGATGCCGGCGATGAGATCGGACCGCACCCGCTCGTAGTCCCCCGGGTCGATCGTCCCCGCCGGCTCGCGCCCGCGCACGTTCATGAAGAGCCGCCCGTAGTAGCCGCCGTCGCCCCAGGCGCGGGTGCGCGACCAGTCGATCGGCACGCGGGCGATGGGCGTCGGCTTGGTGGGCGTGGTCGAAAGCGTGAGATGGCCCTCGCGCATGAGCCACTCGTTGAAGCAGATGCCGCCGTCCATCTTCTTGGCACCGTGGTCCGAGACGACCGCGACCAGCGTCCCGGCCGGGCAGGCCGCGAGCAGCTCGGCGAGCTCGCGGTCGACGTACCGGTAGTAGTCGAGGATCGCCGACTCGAAGGGGTTGCCCGGCTCGTAGCGGTGGTGCGCTCGGTCCATGTAGCTCCAGAAGCCATGGTGGATGCGGTCGACCCCCATCTCGACCAGCATGCAGAAGTCCCACGCTCGCGTGCGCAGCAGGTGCTTGGCGAGCCCGAGATGCTTCGCGGTCTTCTCGTACACGCGCCGGAGGAGCCCCGACTTGTCCGTGGTGCGGAAGTCCTCGACGTCCAGGACATAGCCGTCGGTGACGCGCTCGACCTCGGCCTTCAGCCCCGGCGGGTAGGTGTACGCGCTCGCGCTCGACGGGGTGAGGAAGCAGCTCACCATCTCGCCGTTGAGCGGCGAGGGCGGATACGTCTGCGGCACGCCGAGCACGAGGCACCGGAGTCCCGCGCTACCGAGCCAGTCCCACAGGCGCGGCACCTTGACGAGCGCCGAGTTGGCGAACGCGTAGCCGTCGTAGGAGTGATCCTTTCGATTGCGGAAGCCGTAGAAGCCGAGCTCGCCCGGGTCGTGGCTGGAGACCATCGCGGTCCAGGCCGGCACCGTGATGGGAGGGTTGGTCGAGACGAGCCTCGCGTGTGCGCCGCGCGCGATCAGGTCCGCGATCGTCGGCAGCTCGTTCCGCCAGCGCTCGAACACGAGGGCCGGCGCCGCGGAGTCGAGCCCCACGACCAGCAGCTTCGAAAACGACATGAGAGCGCGGCCCGACGTCTAGCCAAGATCATCCGCGGTCGCAAATCGGGCCGCCAGCCGAGCCGGGCGCCCCCGCTCCCGCGCACGAGGCCTCGGGTTGTAGAAGCTCGACTCGAGATGGAATCTCCGCGCGCGCCGCGCGCGCGGCCGAGCGCAGCGAGCGGGGAGTGAGGACCCGGCGGGCTTTGCCCGCCGGGGCGAGGGGCGGAGCCCCTCGCTGATCTAATCCGCCGGCGCAGGCGCGAGGCCGCGCATGCGCGCCGCGAGCTGCCGATAGCCGTCGAGGTCGGCGCGGCCGATGAAGAGCGTCTTGGCGATGCCGTACCCGGACTCGCGGGCGAACACGACGAGCAGGATGAGCGCGGCGGTGCTGTACGAGACCGCGGTGGAGACGGCGGCGCCCGCGATGCCCCAGCGGGGAATCAGGACCCAGTTGAGCCCGACGTTGATGGCGAGCGCGGCCCCGGCGGCGACGATGTTGACCTCCTGGCGGTTCCGGCTCGTGAAGTTCCGCGTGAGGATCAGGTAGAGCGAGATCATGACGATGCCCGGCAGCATGAGCCGCATCGGCAGGACCGCGGCGGCGTACCGCTCGCCGAACAGCAGCCGGATGGCGAGGCCGCCGAAGAGCTCGTAGCCGAGCGCGACGAGCACCGTGATGAAGAGCGTGTGCCGGCAGACGGCGGAGGTCTGCGCGTGCGCGTCGCGCTCGCCCGCGGCCGCGAGCCGCGGATAGAGCACGGTGCCGGTGGCGTCCGAGATGCGGAGCAGCAGCAGCGCCAGGTTGGTGGCGACGGCGTAGAAGCCCACCTGCACCGGGTCGAGCAGGAAGCCGATCATGTACTGATCGATCCGGAAGTGCAGCGTCGAGGCGAGCGTCTGGAGATACGACTTGCTGCCGAACGTCATCATGTCGCGCGCCAGCTCCGGGCGCCACGTGAGTCTGAGCGGCGCCGTGCGGTGGACGCGCAGGGCGAGCCACACGGTCACGCCGACGACGACGAGCGTCTGGATGACGATCGCGCCGGCGAGGCCGGTGCGCAGCCAGACCAGCGCGATCGCCATGCCGACCAGGCCCAGCACCGTCGGCGCCACCTGCTGGAAGTTGTACTCCCGGAAGCGCTCCTCGGCCTGCAGCACGGCGGAGAAGAAGCCCTGCAGCAGCACGAAGGGCAGCAGCACCAGCACGGGGATCACGGTGATCGGCGGCGCCCCCTTGAGGAAGTGCGCGAGGAGCCATCCGCGGGCGAGATAGCACGCCAGCGCGAGGCCGCCGCCGAGTCCGAACGCCAGCCAGAGCGAGTGCGAGGCGACGTCGGACCCTGACGCGCCGCGCCGCCGCATGAAGTACACGTTGGCCTGCGGGATGCCGAGCTTCACGAAGTTCGAGAGCGTGATCGGCAGCAGGGTCAAGAGCTGATAGAGCCCGCGGTCGTGCGGACCGAGCATGCGGGCCGTGATGACGCTCGTGCCGACGCCGAGACCGGTCGCCAGCATCTGCGCGCCGAAGACCCCGGCCGAGTCGCGAACGAATCGCCCGACGCGCGGCTCAGCCATCGATCTGCTCGCCGAGCGGTGCGGAGGCGCGAGCCGCCCGCAGCGCGTAGAGACCGTACTCGCCCTCGCGCAGCACCGGCTCGCACTCGCCGCTGATGAAGGCCTGCCACAGCCGCCCGACGGCCGCCTCGAACGGGTCGCCGGCAGCGGCGAACGCCGAGAGGTCGACCGCCACGTGGCTCACGCCGAGCCCGCGGGCCGTGTCGGCGAGCGCCGCCGCCGAGTCGATGGTGCGGTAGTCGATGAGACCCTGCTCCAGGTAGCTCGCGAGGACGAACGGCCGCTCGATGTAGTAGGGATGGGGAATCTTCTCGAGCACGAGCACCCGTCCCGCCGGCGGCACGGCGACGTTGGCCCGCTCCCAGAAGGCGTAGCGCGGCGAGTAGCGGCGGAGGAACTCCTCGGGCGCGAGGCGGCCGACGGCCACGCGCAGCTGATCGGGCCAGAGCGTGCCCAGGTAGCGGCCGATGAGCGTCAGGTTGCCGGCGATCGTGAGCGCGACGACGGCCGCCGCCAGCCGGCGCCCGAGCAGCGTCGAGGCCGCCGGGACGGCGGCGGCCAGCACGAGGGCGATGCCCGGCAGCACGTACCGGGGATGTGCCCAGGCGCCGGTGGAGACGATCGCGGCGTACGCGAACCCGATGCCGGCCACGGCGAGCGCCTGCGCGCGCCGCCGCCGCACGAGCAGCAGGGCCGGGACGAAGGCCAGCATGAAGGGGCTGACGTCGAGCGTGGCGCGCGCCGCGTTCTCGAACGAGTCGGGGTGCATGGTGAGGTCCCAGGGGAAGCGCGCCACGGCGAGGCCGGCATACGGCTCGCCGTCGCGGCGCGCCGCGTAGATCGACTGGTACTGGCGGTAGTAGTCGGCGAGGTACTCGCCCGCCGCCGGGCTCCAATGGCGCCCGCCGAGGAGCCGGTAGCCGAAGGGGTAGATCGGGTTGCCGGTGTCGACCGCGTTGCGCACGTAGCAGGGGCTGGCGGCGAGGAGTGCGGGCAGGCCGAAGCCGATCACCAGGGCGGCCGCGCGCCCGGGCGGGACGGTCCGGCGGAGCAGGAGACCCGCGAGGGCGAGGCCCAGGAGCGCGGGCACGAGGAGGCCCATCACCTTGCTCGCGCCGGCGAGCCCCGCCATGAGGCCCGCGCGGCGCACGTCGGCGGCGCGGCCGCTGGCCGTCCAGTCGAAGAGGGCCGCCATGGCGAGGGCGGCGTAGAGCACGACCGGCAAGTCCGAGCCGGCGTGCGTCATCATCGACCAGGTGATGGGCAGCGTGAAGAACAGGGCGCCCGCGGCCGGCCCGCACTCCGCACCGAGGTGACGGCGGGCGAGCGTGCCGAGCGCGATCCCGGTGAGCACGCCGAAGGCACCGTTCAGGAAGCGCGCGAGCGCGCCGCCGGAGAGCGCAAAGCCGATCGCGAAGACGAAGTTCTGCAGGAACTGCATCTGGCCCCAGAAGCTCCAGGGCGTCGGCACGAGCCCTCCCGCGGCGGCGTAGAGCCGGGGGTAGGCGAGCTGGTACTTCGTCTGATCGCCGCCCACCGGCGGCGCCACCATGGCGAGCGATTCGGCGAGCAGGAGGGCGCCGCACACGGCGAGGAACGGCCACGCCGCCCGCACCCGCGTCCGGTCGACGGCGCGGAGCGCCCGGGCCAGGTCCTTGCGGCCGAGGACGACGGCCGCCAGGCCCACGAGCGCGATCGGCACCGGGCGGAGCACGTCGAGCTCGGCGAGGCCGAGCCCGACCGTCGCCACCATGCCGAGACCCACTGCCACGCCGGGGACGAGCCACTCCGCCTCCTCGGCGGGCAGCGCCGCGAGCGCCCGCAGGCAGACGAGCCCGCCAGCGGCGGCGGCGACCAGGACGAGCGCGAGGAGCCCGAGGTCGATCATCGGGTGCTCAGGACGCCGAGGTAGCCGAGCCAGTAGACGAGGTAGACGAGGCCCGCCCAGGCGCCGAGGACGAGGCGCAGCGTGTGCCGCGCCGAGGCGGGCGCCGCCGCCCGGGCCTCAAAAGACGAAGGGAACGATACGCTTGGTTCGAGCTGCATAGCGCCAATACTCGGGAAAGGTGCGCGCCAGCGCGTCGTCTTCGAGCTTCACCCGGAGGGCGAGCACGAGGACGGCGAGCGGGACGAGTACGAGGATCCACCGGCAACCGAGCGTGAGCGGGGCGCCCACGGCGATCGCCGCCTGCGCGAGGTACATGGGGTGCCGGAGGCAGCGGTACGGGCCCTGGGTGACGAGCGGGACGCCGGCGCGCGGTTCGATGAAGGGTGAGAGCGCGTCGCCGAGCGCGCGCCCCGCCAGCCGATAGCCGAGCACCCCGAGCGCGAAGCAGACGGCGCCGGGTGCCCGCCCGGTCTCCGCGCCGCCCGCGAGCGCGCGCTCGAGCGGCGCGCCGGCGAGGAGGGCGTAGAAGAGCAGGTGGTGCAGGTTGACGAGCCAGATCGGCTCCCCGGGCGTCGCCCGCGCGGGCTCGACCGGCGGCGCTCCGGGGTGACGCACCCGCACCAGGAGCGCGCCCAGCAGGCCCGCATATACGGCACCCCAGATCACGACGCCTCGCGCACCTCCCCGGCCGCCTCGCGCCGGAGGCCGTGCACGAGGGCGACGGTCGCCGCCAGGCACGCGAGCTGCCGCCCCCACACCCCGAGCGCCTGCGGCGTCAGCAGGCTCGCGACGAATGCGGCGCGCCCCGAGGAATCGATGATCACCCCGTCGAGCACCGGGGTCGGAGCGAGGTAGTACGCACCGGAGAGCGGCCAGAGGAACCGCCCCCCGTAGGGCGGGACGGCGTCGACGGTGAGGTAGTCGAGCAGGAGGTGCGAGGCGTAGAGCAGCGCGGCCCAGGCGGCGGCGCGCACCACGACCGCCCGCCGGCGGCCGCCGAACCCGGCCGCGAGCGCCACCGCCGCGCCCACCGCCCCCACCGCCGCCAGCGTGTGGGTCACGCCGCGATGATAGGCGCCGGCGTGGCCCATGACGAGGCCGGGCAGGAAGTCGAGGTCGGGCCCGTTGGCGAGGGCCACCGCCGCGAGGAGCAGCGCCGGGCGGTGCGGGCCCGGCGACCGGACGACCTCGTAGCCGAGGTAGCCGGCGGTGGTGTGGGCGAAGGTGAGCGCCATGCGCCTCAGGACGCGCCTTCGGCGGGCGCGCGCGCGATGGGCGCCTCGGCGCCCTCGGCGGGCCGCGGCAGCGCCGTGACCACGGCCGCGCGCCGGCGGCGGCCGAGGACCAGGCGCATGCGGACGAGGAAGAAGAGGTTGCCGAACCCGTCCCGCCAGATGTTCAGCTTGCTCGTGCCGATCCGCTCCCCGTAGTAGATCGGCATCTCGAGACAGCGCAGCTCCGGATGTGTGAAGGCGAGGATCTTGAGCTCCTCGGAGAGCGCCATGCTGTCGCTTCGCGGCCCGATCTTGCGCAGGACCTCGCGGCGGAAGACCCACATCCCCGACTGCGAGTCGATGATGAACTTGAAGAAGAGGCACATCATCGCCCCGGAGAGGATGGCGTTGCCGAGCAGGCGGATCGGGCTCTTCGCCTGCCCGCTGCGCGAGTACCAGCGCCGGGCGGTGATGAAGTCGAGCTTCTCCTCGACCAGCACGTAGAGGAGCAGCGGGATCGAGTCGGGCGGGTAGGTGCCGTCTCCGTCCATGGTGACGACGATGTCGCCGCGCGCCGCCGCGAAGCCGGTCTTGTAGGCCCGCCCGTAGCCCTTCCGTCCCTCGAAGACGACGCGCGCCCCGAGCTCGCGCGCGACCGCCGCCGTGCGGTCGGTCGAGGCGTTGTCCACCACGAGGACCTCGTCGACGAGGGCCGGCATCTGCGCCAGCACGGCGCGGATGCCTTCCTCCTCGTTGTGGCACGGGATGACGACCGAGATGCGATTGCCGCGATACATGCGGACCTCCTCCGTCGAGACCGACGGGAAAAGGGTTGCGGGAATGCCGGCGGCCGGGGGCGCGCGGGTGCCGGAGGCGAGCGCGCGTCAGCGGGCGAGCGCGGGACGCTCCGCGGGCTTCTCGCTCGCGCAGGCCGCGAGCGTGGCGGGTCGGGGCTGCCGCCCGGTGACCCGGCGCCACGCCTTGCGGAGCTTGAGGCTCGACCACTCCTTCAGGACGGCGGGCATCATGCGCGGGTTGAACAGGATGTTGATGGTGAGGAAGCACTCGTAGGTGCAGAAGCACTTCGACTCGCGGATGAACCGGCGTGACGCCTCAGCTTCCCGGCTGAACCAGATCTTCCGGAAGTCGTAGCCGGCGTCGCGGACGTTGCCGAGCTTGCGGTCGATCAACAGCTCGCACGGGTAGACGTCGCCGTTCGCGAACATCGCGCCGCCGAGGTTCCCGCCGTAGCAGGGGATCTGGTACTCGTTCGTGCGCACGATCTTGGCGATCAGCTGGTGGCGCACGATCCGCTTGGCGTTGATGAAGTCGGCGAACGGGAAGTGGTCGTAGCCGGAGAGCGATCCCGACTTGTACTCGCGCTCCATGTGGTCGGCGTAGCGCTCGTACTTCTCGACGTTGAAGAACTTGGCCGCGGGTTCCTTCGGGCTGCCGCGGGTGAGCAGCGTGAAGACGGTGTCGACGTCGAGGTTCTTCCGGAACCACTCGTAGTTCTCGAGCAGCACGTCCTCGTTGTGCTTGGACACCGTCGTCTCCACCTGCACGCTGAAGTTCTTGTAGTGCTTCTCGATGTCGCGCAGCGCCTTGTAGGTCTCGACCGACCGCTTGAAGAGGCCGGGGAAGACCCGGATCTCGTCGTGCAACGCGCCGACGCCGTCGAGCGACACGTCGATGTGGAGGTCGAGCTCAGGACAGGATTCGCACAGATCCTTGACGATGGAGATCGTCCGCGCCGTCGTGCTGCCGTTGGTCGGGATGCCGACGTTCCGCACCCCGGTGTTCTTGTGGAAGATCTTGACGATCTCCCCGATGTCCTTCCGGAGGAAGGGTTCCCCGCCCGTGGGGAGGAGGAACATGAGACTCCCCTTCCCCATGCTCGCCGTCACCTTGTCGATCTCCTCGAGCGACAGCTCCTGCTTGCGGTACGTCATCGAGGGCTCTTCCCAGCCGGGGTGCGCGCCGTCGGCGAGCAGGCAGTGCTTGCACTTGGCGTTGCACGCGTCGGTGATGAAGTAGACGAGGTACACGGGAAGCTGGCCGCGTTTCACGAACATCTTCCGGCCGTGCTTCAAGTAATCGAGGTATCCCATCGCCCTGCTCCTTGCCCGCTCCGGCGGCTGCGGTCAGTACCGCCGGCCGAGCGCGTAGGTCAACATGCCGACGCCGCTCCCGATGCCGACCACGACCAGCTCCAGCCAGAGGAGCGGCGCCACCGCCACCGCCCTCCCCCAGCCGTCGCTGGTGCGGATCGCGTCGAGGAAGCTTGCGTTGAGAACGATCGCCGCGGCGAGCGCGACGAGCCCGACCGCCCCGAGCGCCGGCGCCCCGAGCGCCGCCGCCGCGCCGAGCGCAGCCGTGGCGGCGAGCGCCACGGGTACGCTCGCCATGTAGCTCGCGGGGACCGAGGTGTTGTTGCGCGCGAGCTCCGCGCGATGCCGGAGCTTCAAGCGCGTCAGCGCAACCGCGCGCAGGAAGTCCGTCCGCAGCAGCCCCGCCAGCGAGTACCGCTTGACGTGCTCCACCTCGAGCTCGGGCTGGACACGGATGCGGATGCCGAGCCGGGCGAGCTTCTGGCCGAAGGCCGTGTCCTCGACGTTCGGGTTCCCGTAGCCCTCGTCGAAGCCGCCGGCGCGCACGAAGGCATCGCGACGGATGGCCGCGGCCGTGGTGTAGAAGAGCGGGACGTCGCCGGTCTGGCGCGCGTAGGTCCACCGCATCCACAGGTTCTTGTACTGGCTCACGAGGTCGCGATGCCGCATGACGGCCGCCTGCACGCCGATGAGCCCGTCGACGTCCCCCCGGGCGTAGCGCTCGGCCAGGCGGGCGAGCGTGTCGGGTGCGACCATGACGTCCGAGTCGATGAAGAAGAGGAGCGCGCCGCACGCGGCGCGCGCACCCACGTTGCGCGCGGCCGCGGGACCCACCCGCCCCGGCGTCGGCACGACGTGGACCGGGAAGTTCGCGGCGATGGCCGCCGACTGGTCGGTCGAGCCGTCGTCCACGACCACCACCTCGAAGTCGACGAACGTCGACTGGAAGAGGCGGGTCAGGCACTCCGCGAGCGTGGCGGCGGCGTTGTAGACGGGGATCACCACCGAGACCGCGGGGGCGCCATGGGCCGCGGGCCGACGGCGCGCGAGCCAGCGTGCCATCGAGGTGACGCGGCTCCAGCCGTGCTCGGAGTCTTCTGGTCGGGGATCGGTTCCGTTCGGACGCATGGTCAGTTCTTCCCGGCCGCGGCGAGGAGCATCCCGCTCATCGCGCTGTCGAGCCTTCGGGCCAGCGCCTCCGTGCGCGCGGGGTCCCGGGCGGCGAGATCCTCGGTCTCATCGGGGTCGCGCGCCAGGTCGAAGAGCAGCCGTTCGCCGCGCGACGTGGTGATCAGCTTGTAGCTCCCCTCGTAGAGGACGCGCATGGCGCGGTCGTACGCCCCGCCGTACTGCGCGACGAGCCACGGGTTGATGTCCTCCTCGGCGACGCTCGCGTGCGTCACGTCGAGCAGCGGCTCGCCCTGCACGCCAGCCGGCACCTGGGCGCCGGCGGCGGCGAGCGCCGTCGGCAGCACGTCGATCAGCTGCACCGGGCGGTCGGTGCGGCCGCGCGGCCGGCCGGCGCCCGGGAACTTGACGACGAGCGGCACGTGGAGGAGCGGCTCGTAGAGCATGCGGCCGATGTGGCCCACCTGCCCGTGCTCGCCGAGGCACTCGCCGTGGTCGGCGGTGACGACGACGAGCGCCGTCTCGTAGCGGCCGCGGGCGCGCAGCGCCGCGAGGAGCTCGCCGAGCGCCGCGTCCATCTGGAGCAGCTGCCCGTCGTAGTTGGCCGCGATGAAGGCGCGCTCGGCGTCGGTGAAGTCGCGGACGGCATGCGTGTAGAGGTTGGTGTGGGCGAGCCGGGCCGCGCCCGCGAGCCCGCGGCTCCAGCGGTCGTACGGCGCCGGCGCGAGCCATGGCTCGTGCGGCTCCATGTAGTTGAGGAAGAGGAAGACCGGGCGGCCGGCGGGCGCGCGGTCGAGCCACGAGAGCGCCGCGGCGTTGATCTCGTGCGCGCTGCGGAAGGACTTGAGGCAGAAGCCCGGGGCGAACTGCTGCGCGAAGTGGACCACGTGCGGGCGGACGTGGAAGAGGAGGCCCGGGGCGTCGTCGTAGTGCCCGAAGCCCTGCGCCACGCCGAAGCTGCGGTAGAGGTAGGAGAAGTTGGCGGCGAAGGCGGCGGTGCGGTAGCCGCGGTCGCGCAGCGCCTCGGCCAGCGTCACCCGCTCCTCGGGAAGCGGAAAGGCGACCCGCCGATGGCCGTCGATCGACCGGCCGGGCAGGAAGCCGCCGGCGAGATGGGCGCCGTGGCGGCTCGGGTACATGCCGGTGAACAGCGACGCGTGGGCCGGCAAGGTCCAGGCGGCCGGCGAGTGCGCCTGCGTGAACAGGAGCGCGTCGGCGGCGAAGGCCGTCAGGTGGGGCGACGTCTCGCGCCCGTAGCCGTAGGTCGAGAGGTGATCGGCCCGCGTGGTGTCGAGGGACACGAGGATCACGTCGGGCGCCCCGGCCGGCGGCGGGAGCGCGGTCGTGATCGGATCTTCGAGCGGTGCGCTGGCGAGCGGGTGGCCGAGGAGCGCCACCGCGAGCGCGCCGCCCGCGACTTCGAGCCCCAGCCGCACGCCGCGACGCGCGACCAGGAGGCCGAGGGCCCGGTCGGCGGCGACGCCGAGCAGCGGCAGGACGGCCAGCAGGACCGGCAGGCTCCGCTCGCCGAGGAGCGCGCCGTGCCGCACGTCGAGCCCGAGCTCGCCGAGGGCGACGGCCGCCGTCGCCACCAGCGCCAGGTGGACGAGGACGAGGCTCGGGCGCTCCTGCTGCCCGGCGGTGCCGGACAGCCGCACGCCCAGGGCCGCCGCGGGAGCCGCGAGGACGACGAAGAGGGCCTCGGCCCCGAAGCCCGGCGGCTGATAGACGCGGAGGAGGCCGTAGACCGCCGTGAGGGCGAGCGCGAGCGGCGCGCCGTCGCCGATCGCCGCGCCGAGCCCCATCCCGGCGAGCCCGGCGATCGCGACGTCCAGCGCCGCGATCCGCAGGCTCACCGCTCCCGCCACGAGGCCGCCGGTCGTCCAGTTGAGCACCGCCTCGACCGCCCACCAGATCGCGCCGACGGCGGCGCCCGAGGCGAGGCCGCGGCCGGCGGCTCCGAGCACGCCGCGCATTCCTACTCTCCCTGCCCGAAGCGGTAGATGACGTTGAAGGTGGGGCGCTTGCCGTTCAGATGCGTCACGATCGCCATCCCGATGCCGAGGAGGCCCCAGAAGAGGATCTGGACGGGCGGGTTGTAGAAGGCGTTGAAGTTCGCCATCGAGACGAGGAAGCCGAGGCCGGAGGAGAAGATGGCCCACAGCACGAGCGCGAGCCGGTGGTCCTGGACGCGCCGGCTGCCGTCGTAGATCGCGGCCAGCGCGGCGCCGATGACCCACATCATCAGCGCCCAGCCGACGAACCCGGCGCGCAGCATGAGGGTCAGGTGCATGTTCGCGCTCTGCGCGCGGTGAGGCGCCAGCTCGCCGGGGCCCTCCACCTGCACGATGCTCACCGCGCCCTTCCCCGGCTCGGGCCCGGCCAGGGCCCGGTGGCTGCGGACCTCGGAGGAGATCGTCGCGCCGGTGAGCGACACGCGGCGCGCCCACTCGGCGCGGATCGCGCCCGGTGAGAGCCGGAGCGATCCGGTCAGCATCAGCAGCCCCACCACCAGGACACAGCCACCGGCGAACACCCTGAACGTCCGCCGCGACGCCCGCCAGGTGAACACCGAGCCCGTGATCCACAGCGCCAGCAGGCCGGTGCGGCTCTGGGTGAGGACGATCGCGACGATGACCAGCGTCGTGCAGATCAGCCAGAAGTCCCGCTCCTCGCGCCGCTCCGCGCCGGCGAGCTCGACCAGCACGAGCGGCACCCCGAGGACGAGGTAGGCGGCGAGGACGATCGGGCTGCCGAGGGTGGAGGCGATGCGCGGCGTGCCCGGGTGCGCGAGCAGCGCCCCGCCCGTGGTCGGGTGGGTCTCGAGCGCGATCTCGAGGATGCCGAGCAGCGACACCGCCACCGCCGCCAGCGCGACGACGCGCGTCGCGCGCACCACGAAGCGATCGTTCACCTCCCCGCTCACGACGAGGAAGACGAGGAGGAAGCCCGAGGCGCTGAAGTAGGCGACGTCGCGCAGCCGCGGCAGGAGATCGCCCCCGAAGAGTCCTGCGAGGGCCGAGAACAGCACGAAGCAGACCATCGGCCGGTTGGTGGGTGTCCGGTACAGGTAGAGGCGGTGGGCCGGGATCTGGCGCACGAGCGTCGTCACCGCGAGCAGGAGCCCCACGGCCTCGAAGGGGGACAGGTTGAACCCGCCCAGCGGGACCTCGAACGGCTCCTTGAAGAGCGCCGGCGCGAACGATGCGCACAGGAAGATCAGGCCGAGCACGACACCGAGCGTGAGCCAGCGGTTGAGCAGCTTCACGAAGGTGGCGGCCACCAGCCGGAAGTCCAGCCAGAAGCTGCGGTTGCCGATGTAGAGCAGGTCGTAGCGCAGCTTGTCGCGCGGGTGCGTGAAGTAGCCCCCGCGGAGCTGGGCAAGCCCCGTCATGCCCGGCCGGACGATGAAGCGTGCGGTGTAGTGCGCGATCTCCCGCGTGGAGGTGGCGAGGAAGACGGGACGGATCGGCCGCGGCCCGACCAGGTTCATGTCGCCACGCAACACGTTCAGGAGCTGCGGGATCTCGTCGAGCTTGCTGCGCTTGAGGAACCGCCCGACCGGCGTGTAGAGGGGCTCGTCGGGTGAGAGGAGCCGCGCGCCGATCCGGCGCTCCGCGTCGGCCAGCAGGGTCCGGAACTTGTAGATGGTGAAGGGCCGGAGGTCGCGCCCGATGCGCGTGCCGCGGTAGAGGATCGGTCCCCGGCTGGTGAGCTTGATGGCCAGGGCGACGAGGAGCGACACGGGCAGCAGCACGAGCAGCCCGGCGGCCGCGATCGCCACCTGCCACCAGCGGCCCCAGCGGCCGTCGGGCTGGAGGCCGAGGTCGCGGGCCGGCGCCTCGACCCGCTCCGGCCGCTGCGCACGCAGGCTGATCACGTCGCCTCCCTTCCGGCGTCCGCGGCGAGCGTGCGGCACCGGTCGCCGTACCCGGCGGCCGCGCGCACCTCGGCGCGGACGGCGTCATGCCACACCACGAGGACGAGGAGCGCCCAGATGGCGCGGCTGTGGTCCGCCCGCCGCGTCATGTGCTCCGCCACCAGCCGGCCGACGGCGTCGGGATCGAGGAGTCCCTGGCGGCGGAGGCGGGTCGGCGCCAGCACGTCGTGCGTGAAGTCGCGCAGCTCGCCCACCAGCCAGCTCGGGATGGGCACGTTGAACCCGCGCTTGCGGCCATCCACGATCGCGGCGGGCAACCGCCCGGCCATCGCGCGGCGCAGCGCGTACTTCGTCGTGAGGCCGCGGAGCCGGAGCCGGGCCGGCAGGCGCCGCGCGAGCTCCATCACGGCGCGATCGAGAAAGGGCACGCGCGCCTCGAGCGAGTGCGCCATGCTCATGCGGTCGACCTTCACCAGGATGTCGGCGGGCAGGAAGAGCGTCGCATCGACGTACTGCAGACGGTCGAGCTCCTCGCCGTCCGACTCCGCGTACAGCCGTTCGAAGAGCCGCACGGTCGCTTCGACCTCGGCCGCCGTCCCGTTCGCGTAGAGGGCCGCCTTCACGTCCTCGGCGAGGACGGTCTTCCACCAGAGATGACCGGCGGCCGGCGGCAGATACGCGCCGGCGACGAAGCGCTTCGCCTTGTAATCGAAGCTCACGCGCGCATGCGACACCGGCAGTCGCCGCACCAGCTCCGGCAGCGCCCGGCCGCCGATCAAGCGCGGCAGCCGGGCGTAGAGCGCGGCCAGGCGCCGGGCGCGGTAGGTCTCGTACCCGGCGAGCATCTCGTCGCCCCCCTCGCCGGAGAGGACGACCTTCACGTGCCGGCGCGCGAGCTCCGAGAGGTGCCAGACGGGAATCGCCGAGGAGTCGGCGAACGGCTCGTCGAAGTGGCGCACGAGCCGCGGCAGGAGGGTGGCGGCATCGGGCCGCACGACGAGCTCGTGGTGCTCGGTCCCGAAGCGAGTCGCGACCTGCCGGGCACCGTCGATCTCGCTGAAGCTGCGCTCCGCGAAGCCGATCGTGAAGGTGCGGATCGGGTGCACGCCGAGCTCGTGCATGAGCGCGACGATCGTGCTCGAGTCGAGCCCGCCGGAGAGGAAGACGCCGAGCGGCACGTCGCTCATCAGGTGGCTCTCGACCGCCGCCCGCAGGGCGGCGAGGAGCTCGGCCTCCCACTCGCCGTCGGTGCGCCGCGCGCCGCGGCCGGCATGGCCGCGCAGGTCCCAGTAGCGTTCGGTGCGCACCCGGCCCCCCGGCTCGGCGACCAGCAGGTGCCCCGGGGGCAGCTGCCGGACCCCCCTGAAGATCGACGCGGGGCCCGGCACGTAGCCGAGGGTCAGGTAGTCGTGGAGCGCCTGGAGGTCGAGGTCGGGGTCGAGCCCGGCCGCGAGCAGGCACTTCGCCTCCGAGCCGAACAGCAGCCGTCCGCCGGTCTCGGCGACGTAGAGCGGCTTGATGCCGACGCGGTCGCGGCCGAGCACCAGGCGGTGCCCGCGGCGGTCCCACAGGGCGAAGGCGAACATCCCGTCGAGGCCGGCGAGCGCGTCCGTCCCGCCCTCCTCGTAGAGATGCGCGATCACCTCGACGTCACTCGACGTGCGGAAGTGATGGCCCCGGGCGAGCAGCCCGGAGCGGAGCGCAGGGCTGTTATAAATCTCGCCGTTGCACACCACCTGGACGGAGCCGTCCTCGTTGGCGATCGGCTGGTGGCCGCCCGCCACGTCGACGATCGACAGCCGGCGCATCCCGAGCGCCACCTCGGCGTCGGCGAACTCGCCGAAGTCGTCCGGGCCGCGGTGCGCCATGACGTCGCACATGGCCCACACGCGCGCCGCGCTGGCGCGCGCTCCGAGTCGGAGCCTCAGCTCTCCTGCGATGCCGCACATGGTCGATGTGGTCGATTCAGGCCGCGAGCCGCTGCCGCTCGAGCGCCGCCGCCAGCTCGCCGACGGGAGCCAGCCGCGGGCCGATGCCGAGACGCGGCAGCGTGAAGAGGTCCGCCCCCGGGCGCAGCGCCCCGGCGCGCGAGACGACCGCCGAGCGGAAGCCGAGCCGGCGGAGCAGCGCGGCCGTGTCGGGCCCGAAATAGCGATGGGCGCCGCCGGTGTTGGGATAGGCGAAGTGCAGGGCGGGAGCGCCCACCGCGGCGGCAATCGCGTCGCGCGAGGCGACGATCTCGGCCTCGGCCTCGGCGGGCGAGGCGAGCGCCACGTTCAAGTGCGTCACCGTGTGGGCGCCGATCGTCCAGCCCGCCCGCGCCAGCTCGCGGACCTCGGCCCAGGTGAGCATGACACCGGCGAGCCGACGCTCGAGGTCCACGCCCGCGGCCTCCGCCGCCCGCGCCAGGCGCTCGGCGCGGTCGGCCGGCGCGAGCGGCACCAGCGCGCGCGTCAAGATGCGCGCCGCGCCGTCGCGCTCGGCGACCGTGCCGAGCGCCAGCGCCGGGAGGCCGGCAACCGAGAGCTCGCGGCCGGGCGCGCCCCGCACGAGCGCCCGCACCGCCGACATCCACAGCGGCGGGCCGCCGTCGAGCGCTCCGGTCGTCACGTAGAGCGTGGCCGGGAAGCCGAGGCCCTGGAGCACGGGGAACGCCAGCCGATGGTTGTCCGCGTAGCCGTCGTCGAACGTGATCGCCAGCGCGCGCGGCGGCAGCTTGCCGCCGCGGGCGACCGCGGCCACCAGCTCGTCGAGCGGCACGACCGTGTAGGCGCGGCGGACGAACGCCATCTGGAGGCGGAACGCCTCGACCGGCAGGCAGACGCCCGGCGCGGCGTAGAGCACGTCGCTCGGGCCGTCGGTGAGCACATGGTAGCGGAGCACGAGAGCCCGCACCCGGCTGCGGGCGTGGCGCGCGAGCGCGAGCAGCCCCGAGTAGTGCAGCATGCGCTTGGCGGCCCAGGCGCCGAGCCGGGGAAGGTTCGAGGGATGTCTGTCGTTCATGCGGCGTCCTGATCCAGAAACGGCGGCCGCAGCCCGTTGTCCGTCCAGTCGAAGTTGACGAGCCAGCTGGACGTGTCGCGCCCGAGCATCACGGGGCCGCGGGCAGAGCCCAGCGCGAACGGCCGCTCGACGCGGGCCGGGCGGAATCCGAATCCCTCGTAGACCCGCCGCATCCGCGCGTGGGACGAGGCGAGCACCACTTCGGGCTGCCGGCTGCCGTCCCCCGCCACCCGGGCGACGGCCGCCAGCACCCCGGCCGCGAGCGTCTCGGGGTCCGGTCCGTCGGCCTGCGCCACCACCAGGCTCCCGGGGTGCTCGTTGAGGACGACGTAGCCGCACGGCTCGCCGCGCACCAGCCGGAAGAGACGGTAGCGCACGAAGGAGAGGGCCCGGCTGTAGCGCCAGTCGAGGTACGCGACGCCGGGCGCGAGCCGGAGCGCGAACCCGCCCGCGCGCGGCAGCATGTCCTCGCTGAACCCGCTCACCTCCTCCGCGCCGACCGCCGGCAGCGCGCCGCGCGCGATCGCGTGCCGCAGCCGCCCGCCGACGTCGACCGGCGGCGTCGCGGCCCGCAGCAGCGACTTCGCCACCCCGCGCCAGAGCGGCTCGGCGTGCCGGCTCACGTAGCGGCCGTTCAGGCGGTAGATGCGCACGCCCGGGAAATAGGTCCAGTGCTGGTGCTCGAGGATGCGGTGCGTGTCGGGGCTGCCGCCGTAGATGCAGGCCAGCTCGCTCGAGCGGACCCAGCGCAGGAAGAGGACGCCGCCTGCACCGCGGCGGAAGGCGACGAAGTTGGAGGCGCAGCCGATGGTGAGGGGCCGGCCCTCGTATTCGAAGCGGAGCTGCTCGATACCGATCGCGCCGGCAACGGCGCCATCGTCCGCGAGTGCCAGATACAGCCGGCACCACGGCGCCGTCGCGTAGTAGTGGTCGACGAACGGACGGTGCGCCAGGCTGTGGCCGGCGGCGGCGTCCCGCGCCGCGGCGGCGAGCGCCGGAAAGAGCGCCGGTTCGTAGGTGACGATGCGCATCAGAGCTGGCCGCCGCTCAGCTCGATGAGCTCGCCCGAGAGGAACGACGCGCCGGGCGAAAGCAGGAAGCGCACGACGTCGCTCACGTCTTCGGGCCGGCAGAGCCGCCCGAGCGGCACGAGCGAGGCCTTCATCCGGATCCACCGCTCGCTCTGGTTCTTGTTCATGCCGACGGGGACGAGGGCCGGGCAGACGGCGTTCACCGCGATCGCGCGCCGCGCCATCTCGGGCGCGAGGAGCTTCACGGTGCTCTCGAGCGCGGCCTTGCCGAGCGAATAGGCCGCCAGCGAGAGATTCGGCTGACGACTCCCCCAGATCGAGCTCACCACCACCAGGCGCCCGCCTTCGGGGCCGACGCGGCCGAAGAGAAAGCGGGCGAGTCGCACCGCGTGGACGGTGCCGAAGCGCACCTGCTCCTCGATCGTCTCGTCGGGAGCGGCGAGGAGCCCGCCCCGCGGCGCACCCGGCCAGGCGGCATGGACGACGGCGAACAGCGGCCGGTCGCCGAGGGCGGCCTCGAGCGACTCACGCCAGTCGGCCGCCGCGAGGTCGACGCGCAACGGGGTCACCCGTGGGTGCGCCGCGAGCGTCTCGGGCAGCGGCCGCGTGTGAGCGAGGGCGAGGATCCCGTGGTCGCCGGCGAGGCGGGCCGCGATCGCCGCCCCCAGGCCGCCCGAGGCGCCGGTCACCACGACGAGCGGGGCGTCGGCGGCGGCCGCGGGCCCCACGGGCGCGGCCGGCGCGGCGACGGCCGGGCGGCGCGACTCGTGCCGCGTGAAGCCCATGAAGATCTCCGCGGTGGGGAGGTGGCGCCCGGCGTCCTGCACGACGACCTTCACGGTCCCCGTGCGCAGCGCGGAATCCCACGCGACGATCTCGCCGCGCACCAGCACCCGGCACGGGAAGTAGAGCGGCACGGGGAAACGGGCCTGCACGGACCCGAGCAGGACGTGCGGGCCCGGGAGGTACATGCCGACGAGGGCGGAGGCGAGCCCGACCTGCATGGCACCGTGCACGAGCCGGCCCTCGAGCTTCGTGGCGCCGGCGTACACCGGATCGACGTGCAACGGATTCCAGTCGCCGGAGCTCTCCGCGAAACGGAGCACGTCCTCCTCGCAGATCTCCCGCTCGAACTCGGCCGCGAGCCCGACCGCGATCCCGCCCGCCTCGAGCGCCTGCATGGCCCGGCTCACCGGCCGTTCCGCCGTTCGACCAGATCGAGGATGGTCGCGAAGGACATCATCTCCTCGAGCTCCTCGAGCTCCACCTGGATGCCGAACTCCTCCTCGATCACCGCCACCAGGTTGATCGACGCGAGCGAATCCCAGGTGCCGACCGACGCGGGGCTGGCGAGCGGGATCTCGTCGGGGCCGAGCTCGGGGAAGACCAGCCCGAAGCAGCGCGCGAGCCGGCTCTGCACGCGATCGGTCGGACCTCCGCTCATGCGGACTCCCCGGTGTGACAGCGGACGAAGAGTCGCGGCTTGCGCGCCGCGAAGCGTTCCGCCGTGACGCACGCCTCCGTGCCCGGCTCCTCGTCGGCCAGCGAGCGGAGGAAGTCGGCGACCAGATGGTTCTTCGGAGTCGGCGCGTAGGCGAACGCGATGTCGAGGATCTTCAGCCGGTCGAACAGGAAATCGAGCGTCGCCCACTCGATGCGGCGGCTGAACGCCCGGCAGCTGAGCACCCACGTGTCGACCCGGAGGCGCCGCCCGGCGAGCCGCCCGGCCAGCACCGAGACCTTGCCGAGCGGGCCGTATCGGTCGCGATACGCCAGCAGGACTGCGAAGGCGCCCTCGCGCCCGAGCAACGCGCGCCACTCGCCCTCCGTGTAACGGCGGCCGTTCAGGTTGAACTGGTTCGTCTTGTTCACCAGCTCGAGCGGACGCGGGTCGCCCACCACCGGCGCCGGGAGCACCACGAGCTCCTGCTCGGCGCGTGCGAGGAAGGCGTCCTGCCGCTCCGCCCCGGACGTGACCGGCGGAAGGTCGGGCGGCACCCCTCCGACGGTCCGGGCGCGGAGCGCGTCCTCCTCCGAGAGGATCGGCTTGCCGAAGAGGTCGCGCAGCTCCTCGAGGACGGCGTAGACGGCCCCGTCGTCGCCGGTGGGGAAGCGGAGGCACGCGACGTCGGGATGGACGGCCGCGACCTCGGCCAGCTCGGCGGCGCTGTCGTCGACGAAGACGACGCCATCGGCACCGAGGTTCCAGGCGCGCAGGATGCGCTCGACGGAAACCGACTTGGGCTCCCAGTGCGCCTCGACCGGGAACAGCCGCTCGCGTGGCACGAGCAGGCCCGGCGCCGCGAGGCCGGCTTCCACCGTCTCCGGGTCGGCCTTGCACACCACCCCGATCAGCACGCCCGCCTCGGCGAGCGCGGCGAGGAGCTGCTGGTAGAGCGCGTGCCCGTGGCTCTTCTGATCGAGGTCCCACGAGACGCCGGTCGATTCGCCCAGGACGCCGCGCCAGAGCGTGTCGTCGAGGTCCGTGATGAGCGCCTTCTTGGGCGCCGGCGGCGCGAGCAGCCGGACGAGCAGCTCGGCTAGGGCGGCGGCGTGCGCCCGGCGGTAGGGAAAGCCGAGCGTCAGGTACGACCGGACGTCGAGCCGCGTGCCGGGCGGCGAGAGGCCGTCCAGGCGCTGCGCGTCGACCAGGCGGACGCCCGGCAGGCGGACGAGTCCGGCGGCGAGCTCGGCCACGAGGCGACGGAGGTCGGTTGCGAGCTCGCTCGCCACCCAGCCCGGCGTGAACGACGCCGGCGGCAGCGGCAGCGTCGGCGCCGCGACCGCCACCGGCATCCGAGCCGCGAGCCGGCCGACGCCGGCGAGGATCGCGTCGCGCGCCCAGGCGGCCTGCGTCACCATGTCGGCCAGGTCGGCGGGCCGCCATCCCGCCGCCTCGCGCAGGCCGAGGCGCCGGTCGAGATCGGCCCACTCGAGGACGACGGCGGCGCCCTCGGCCTCCGCCCGGCCGCACCGCTCCAGGCCGCTCAGCAGATCGCCGGACGGGGCGGTCGCGAGCTCGACTCGATCCCCGGGCAGACGGCGCTGGAGCTCGGCGGCGACGAAGGTGCCGAGGTGCAGCGGGGTCGAGCCGCAGACGAGCACGTACCGCGCCACCCGTCCGGGGGCGGCGCGGGCGGCGTTGAGGACGGCGAGGGCCTCGGAGACGGTGCGGGCGCTCATCGCCCGTTCCCGTCGCGATACCAGAGCGCCAGGACCGGCGCCCGCAGCCGGCTCCAGCGGCGCCGGCCAAGGCAGGCCTTGGCGGCGTTCTTGGCCGCGTCCACCGTCCGCAGCCGCCAGAGCGCGCCGCGCTGGGCGTCGACGATCGCGGCGAACTCCTCGACCGGCATGCCGCGCCGGACGCCGACGCGCGGCATCGAGAGCGGCGGGTCCCCCGGGTGCCACCAGCCGACGCGGCTCGTGCAGAAGACGCGATAGCCGAGCTCGGCGAGGAGGGGCGCGAGCGCCGGCCGCTCCCAGCCGTGCGGCAGGGAGGCGGCGTGCACCGGCGCGCCGAGGCGATCCTCGAGGAGGCGCTTCGAATCGCCGAACTCCCGGCGCACCGCCTGCTCGTCGAGGGCGTCGAGGAAGGGGTGGGTCATCGAGTGGCTGCCGATCTCCATGCCGGCGGCGAGCATCTCGCGCACCTGCGCCCAGGTGACCTGACCGGGCCGGTCGATGCGGGTCGGGACGACGAAGAAGGTGGCGCGGAGGCCGAGCTCGACGAGCGCCGGAAAGGCGTACTCGTAGTCGCTCGCCGCGCCGTCGTCGAAGGTGAGGCTGAAGAAACCGCCGCCCAGCTCGCCGGGCACGCGGCTGACCGCCACGGCGCGCCGCGGCGAGTCGGCCGCCGCCAGCAGGTGGGCGCGGAACTCCCGGGGATCGAGCGCGTAGGGGCGGTGCGCCGGCGGCACGTCAGCGAGCCGGGAGGCGGGCACGACGTCGTGAAAGGCGAAGACCGCCGCGCGGGGTCTCATGCGGCCGCCTCCAGGCGCTCGGCGTACAGCCGCTCGAGGCGCGCCACCATCTGCTGCGCGCTGAACCCCTCCTCGACCGACCGCTGGGCCGCACGCCCGACGGCCGCCGCCCGCGCCGGGTCGGCAAGCAACCCGAGCACCGCAGCCGCGAGCGCCGCCGGGTCTCCCGGCGGCACGAGGATCCCGGTGCGCTCCGCGTCGACGGCCTCGCGCGTGCCGCCGACCGCGGTCGCCACCACCGGCCGCCCCGCGGCCATCGCCTCGAGGAGCGCGTTCGACATCCCCTCGGCGCGCGACGGCAGCAGGAAGACGTCCATCGCCGCGAGCGGCGTGCGCACGTCGGCCACCGCCCCCATGAAGTGCACGGTCTCGCCCAGGCCGAGGTCGGCAGCCTGCCGCTCGAGGCGGGCGCGCAGCGGGCCGTCGCCGACGATCAGCCCCTGCGGCCCGAGACCGTCCGCCAGCCCGCGCATCGCGCGCACCGCGAGGAGGAAGTCGCCGTGACCCTTGCGCTCCTCGAGGCGGCCGACCGTCCCGACCACCGGCCGCCGCGGGTCGAGCCCGAGCGCCGCCTTGGCGGCGGGCGGCCTCGGGCCGCCGCGCACGCGGTCGACGTCGATGCCGCTCGGGATGACCGCCCAGCGCCCGCGCACGCCGTGCGCCTGGGCCTCGCGGCGCAGCGCGTCCGCGTTGGCGACCACCGTGTCGACCAGACCCGCGATCACCCGCCAGGCGAGCCGAGCCTGCCGGTCGTCGCCCGTGAGGCTCCGCTTGCTCGCAAGGACGAGGCTCGCCCCGGCCAGCCGCCCGGCGACGGCGCCGACCAGCGCGGGACGCCACTGGTAGCCGTGCACGATGTCGGTGCGGGCGGCGCGCAGGAGGCGAGCCGCGCGCACCAGACCGCGGAGGGCCTGCGGCGTGGCCAGGCGGTGGCCGAGGTCGAGCGAGGTGACGGGGACGCCGGCGTCCCGGAACTCGGCGGCCAGCTCGCCGCCCGGGCGCAGCGTGTAGACGTGGGCGACGAACCGGCGCGGGTCGAGATGGCGCAGCACCTGCTGGAGGTGCCGCTGCGTGCCCCCCGTGTAGAGCAGCGGGGCGAAGTAGGCGACGCGCGTCATGCCGGAGCCGCCAGGGCGTAGCGGCGCCCGCGGGTCACGCGGACGACGACGCCCGCCGGCTCCGGCAAGCGCTCGACGTAACGCCGCATCGCGACGATCTGACCGATCAGGATGTAGGTGAACGGGGACTGCCAGAGATCCGCGAAGAGGGCGAAAAAGCAGAACAGCAGGTACACGATGCGCATCGCCGCCGCGATGTAGCCGACCCCGAGGTCGCGGTGTGCGAGTCGCGTCACCACCTGCAGGTCGCGCCACGTGATCCACAACAGGAGCAGGTAGAGCCCGAGTACGAAGACCCCCCCTTCGGACGCGGCCCAGAGGTAGGAGTTGTGCGGCGGGCGGTAGAAAGCATCGTTGTATACCTGGCGGGACACCTCGCGGAAGTTCCCCAGCCCGACGCCGAGCCATGGATGGTCCTTGATCATGTGCAGGCCGGCAAAGATCGTGTCCTCGCGCATCACGTTCGACGACGCCGCGCCACGGTCTTCCGCCTTGGTGGGCATCAGGTGCGTCATCCGCGCCCAGTCCCCCGCCGGGATCACCGTCGTAACCAGCAGAACGCTGGCCGCGACCCCCATGCCGACGTACCTCGCGGGGACCCGGAAGGCGCGCGGACCGGTCTGGATCAACACACCGAGTACCACGGCGCCGAGCAGGCCGCTGCGCGAGCCGGTGGCCAGGAGGACGGGCAGACAGGCGGCGATCGCGCCGCCCGCGATCAGGCGCCGGGAACGGCCCGGGTCGGACAACGCCCAGAACCACCAGCACGCCATCTCCATGAGGCAGATCATGGAGAGCTTGTTCGCGTTGCCGCCTGCGCCGAACGATGCCGCCGCCCGGAAGCCGAGCACCAGGTTGCCCTGCATCCAGTTGACCAGCGCCGACGGGACCGCGCCGTAGAGCGCCAGCATGTAGGCCAGGAAGGTCGCGCGGACGTCGCGCCGCGAGCGGACGAAGACGAGGAAGAAGAGGAGGAACGCGAGCCGCGTCACGAAGTCGTGCGTCAGGTTTTCCGTCTTGTCGAGGATGAAGACTTTGCCGCGGCTCGGACGCAGGAGGGGAAAGGCATCCGGGGCGTGGCTGGTGGCAGCCAGGAACACGAGCCCGATGGCGGCGAGGACGATGACCTGCGGGACCTTCAGGAACGAGAGGTCGCGCGTGTTCAGGACGTACACGGCGAGCGAGACGACGAAGCCGACGCCGAGCAGGTTCTGGACCGTGAGGAAGCCGAACGCCTGCAGGACGGTCGGATAGGCGCTCAGCAGGTAGAGCGACACCATCACGACGATCCCCATGACGGGGTTGGCGAGGAGCACGCCCACCATGGCCAACGCCACCCAGGCCGCGCCGACGATGATCTCGAGCCCGAGATACGTCCCGGCCACGGTGAGGGCGGCGACCAGCGGGAGCGCGAGCGCCACCACGATCCGGATCGCGAGCGGCATCGCCGCCGCGCGGCGGGTGGCCCTGAAGCGAGCCGGCAGGTGTGCAATCGGTACGACCAAGCGTATACCTCTCTCTGACCAGCGGGCGGGCCGCGCGAGCGGCCGAGGAGCCCGACGCGAAATGGAATCTCCGCGCGCGCCGCGCGCGCGGCCGAGCGAAGCGAGCGGGGAGTGAGGACCCGGCGGGCTCCGCCCGACGGGGCGAGGGGCGGAGCCCCTCGCTGATTAGGCCCGCGGCCTGCCGCGGGCCGGGGCGTCGCCCCCGCTCGCTCACCGAGCCGTCGTCACGGTCGAGCAGGTCGATGCGGGTGCGAGGGCGACCTCCGCCGCGGCCTTCGGACACCCGGCGCGCCGCCAGGCGTGTGCCCGCCATCCGCGCCGCTCGGTATCCTCGACACACACATCGGTCATCTCCCCGTTCCGGAACCACTCGCGCAGTTCCTCCCGCTCGTGAAAATGGGTGATCGGCGTCGACAGGCGGTCGTGCACGGCGGCCGTGCGAGCCGACCAGCCATATTCGACGTACGCCCCGAGGGGCACGATTCCGAGGTACCGACGGAGGCCCAGACGGGCGGCGACCTTCAGCGGTTCGAAATAGAGGACGGACAGCACCGCGGCGATCGCCCTCGAGACCCGCACGCGGGCGGTACTCGACATTCCCCGGACGAGCCGGTGCAGGGAGCGCATGTGCGACCAGCGATAGGTCAGCGCCATGCCGCGGTAGCCGTACACCCAGATCGCCACGAGCCCTCCGCTGGGCCGCGCGAAGCGGACGATGGTCCGGAACGCCGCCCGGGGAGATGGCATGTGATGGAGAACCCCGAACGACCAGACGACGTCGAAGCGGCCTCCCTGCACCGGCGCCTCGAGCACGTCGGCCTGGATGATATGGCAACGCGCGTGCTCCCGGTTGTTTCGCCGAGCCACGTCGACGCCCCCCGAGAGGTCGATGCCCACCGCTTCCGCGCCTGCCCGGCTCGCGATGTACAGATGGCGACCGAAACCGCAGCCCACGTCGAGGATCAGCTTGTCCCGGAGGTCGGCGAGCGTTGCCGCCCGACCGAGGTTGCGGCAGAGGTTCGCCTGCCACTGGTGCCTCAGCTCCGGCCCCGGGAGCCTCAGGTCGAGCCGTTGGCGCGTGAAGCTGTCGAGCGTTTCGGCCAAGGGATCGGACGGCGAGGAGGTCTCGGCGAGAAATTCCGGATGGCGAGAGAAGAAGTCCGGATAGCGCGACCGCATACGCGCCAACAGGGCCGGGCTCAGCAGACGCGGAATCCCGTTGATGATCGGGAAGTCGGCCCGACAGCCCGTGCAGCGCAACCGGCCTTCCACGACGTCGGACCGGTAGCAGCGAGCGCAATCGGCGGGGCTCACGCCGCGGTCCACCGTCGACTGGCGCCACGCGCAGACGGTGCTGCACGCGACGCGGCTCGGTGTCCAGCCGGGCACGGCCTCCTCGGCGTGGGACTCGAGCGCGAAGCGGCCGCCGCATCGAGGACAGACGATCAGATCGACAAGTCGTCGCTTCATGGCTCGCGCCTCGGCGTCCGCGTCGCGTGCCGGCCGCACGCGACCGCGTCGCCTACAGCAGCTCTTCGAGAAAGGCCGGGATGTAGTCCCGGCGGCGGTTCAGCACGGACCCGACCAGCCGGACACCCACCCGCTCGAGGCTGCGCCGGGTGCGCTCGACCTCGGGGATGCGGGTGCGATCCGCCTCGATGACGATCAACGCCGCGTCGAGGCGCGGGCCGAGGATCGAGGCGTCGCTGTAGACGTTGGCCGGCGGCAGGTCGAAGAGGACGAAGTCGAACGCCTCGCGGAGCTTGGTGAGGGCGACCGCCACGCCCTCCGCGTCGAACAGACCCGAGGGACCGAGCGCCGTCTGTCCGCCGGTGACGACGAAGAGATTCGGGATGGGCGTCTTCTGCACCACCGCCGGAAGCTCTGCCCGGCCCTCGATCAGCTCCGCGAAGCCGCCGTTGCGGGCCACGCCGAAGACCGCATCGCAGCTCGGCGTGCGCAGGTTCGCCTCCACGACGGCGACGCGGCCGCTCCGCCGGCGGACCAGGATCGACGCGAAGACGGCCACCGTGGTGGTCGTGCCCTCGCCGTGGCGCGACGCGGTCACGCCGAGCAGCCGGGGGACCGGCGCGGCATCGGGGCCCGGGGCAACGAGGAGATTCGTACCGAGCCGCTGGTAGGCCTCTTCGACCTCGGGGCCGAGCCGGAAGTCGAGCGTGACGCGCGGCTCCGCCTCGCGCCGCGGCGGACGCGCGAACAGCCAGCGCCAGCGCGAGCGGCCGTTGCCGTTGCGCTTCCCGTTGCCGCTCCCGTTGCCGCCGTTGCCGCCGTTGCCGCCCGGCGCGCCGTTGCCCTTCCCGCCGCGGCGCTCCGCCTCGAGCTTCTTCAAGGCGTCATAGATGCGGCTCATGATCCCTCCGGTCCTGGCTAGCCGTGCACCACGTCGGGCGCGGTGTGGAGCTCGGGAATGACGGCGAGAACGGGCAGCTCGAGGTAGTACTCGACCTCCTCCTCGAAGCGGAGCCGGCGGTTCAAGTACTCGACCGCGATCGCCATACCGGCGCCGACGAGGAGGCCGCTCGCGAGACCCAGGAGCAGCGGGAGGAGCAGCCCGTTCTCGGGCTCCAGGGGCGCCGTGGCCCGCTCCACGACGGTCACGTTCACGATGCTCTGGGTCTTCATCGCCTCGCTGATGCGCGCCTCCTCCTGCTTTCGCCAGTACAGATCGAACGCGTACGCCTTCTCGTCCGCAACCTGCTTCAGGTTGTTGATCATGAACCGCTGGTCGCGCAGCTCGTGCACCCGCTTCCTGATGGCCGACACGTGCTCGGCCATGGGGGCTTCGCGCTCGCGGAGGTCGGCGAGCGCCGCCTCGATGGTCAGGCGGTTGCGCTGGAGCTCGCGGTAGATGGCGCTCTCCTGCACCGTCTCGACGTTCAGCACCCGGTCCTTCTCCCCGGCCAGGCGAGCCCGGACGTTGGCGATCTCCTCGTCCTTGTCCCGGATGTGGCGGTCGTCGGGAAGATAGCGCTGCAGCGCCTGGTAGCGTTCGATCTCGAGGCCCGCGAGGCGGTCCTTGAAGGTCTGGATCGTCGGGTTCGCCCGGTACTCCTCCGAGTACGGGACGTGCGCCGGGGTGCGCGCGAGCTGCGCCGTGATCTCGACGAGCTTGCGCTGGCCGCCGCGGATCTTCTGCCGGTGGCCCCGCAGACTCTTCTCCGCGTCCTGCAGGTCCTGGTTCAGGATGTGGATCTCCTGGTCGGCGTCGACCACCTTGGTCCGTCTGAGGTAGGCGCGGAGCCGGTGCTGCGCGACCTTCATCTCCGCCTCGAGGATGCGCAGCTGGTCGGCGTAGAAGGAGTGGATGCCCTCGTTGGCGTAGGCCCGGTTGTGGTGGTCGACGTAGACGTCGGTCAGGGTGTTCACGAGGCGGGCCGCGCGGTCCGGGTATCGCCCGAGATAGCTGATCTGGAGCACGTTGGAGCCCGGCGCCGGCGCGACCGTCAGCGCCATCTGCATCTTGCTGATCATCTCGCCGAGGCTGGTGCCGCTTTCGGGCTTGATGCCGACGCGGGCGACCGCCTCCTCGAGGACCTGGCGGCTCTTCACGATCTCGGCCTCACCCGCGATCACGTCGGGGTTGAGCGGCACGTTGATGCTCCGCGAGGGCGCCTCCGCGGGCGCGAGCTGCACGGCCTCACCGACCTTGACGAGCACCTTGGTGGTGGCCCGCCAGGTCCGCGGGCGGAGGAGCGCCATGGTGGCCGACGCGACGAAGACGAGCAGGAAGACGCCGATCACGAGGCGGCGGTGCTTGAAGACGGAGTAGAAGAAGCTCCGTGCGGCGAGGGCCGGAGCGCCGGACGCGCTGGCGGCCGGGAGCAGCGTCGCCGCCTCGGGGAGGGTCTGGATGGTTGCCATGTTGGACCTGCTACTGCGAGAGCGAGTACCCCACGCCCACGCGGGGTAACGCCGGAATCAGCCCCCGCACGTACTCGTCGACGACCTCGTCCATGTCGGCGATCCAGGTGGGCGGAACGTAGACGACGTCGTTCGGATGCAGCCGGACGCGCTCCGGCACTCCACGGTTGATGACCTGCCCCATGTCGACGCGGGCGGCGCTGAACGTGCCGTCCGTCCCCGGCGTGAGCAGGAGGACGCTCTCGAGCTTGGCGCTCTTCTTGAAGCCGCCGCACTGGAGCACGGCCTGCAGCGGCGTCATGTCGGCGGCCAGGGCGACGTAGCCGGGACGAGCCACCTCGCCGCCGATGTAGACCCGCTGCTCGCCGAGCTTGGTGACGATGACCGAGACCTCGGGATCGCGGAGGTGCGCCGAGGTCCGCTCGACCACCAGCCGCTCGAGGTCCGACGGCGTCATCCCGACCACCGCGATCTCGCCCGCCGCGGGCAGCGAGATGCGTCCGTCGGGGCGGACGGGCACGTGCTCGTTCATGTCGGGCTGGTAGAGGAACTTGACGTCGAGCTCGTCCCCCAGCTGGATGCGATAGGCCGGTCCCGGCTCGCGCACGGGCGGAGGCAAGAGCGCCGCCGGTGCCGTCGCGGCCGCGCGCCCGTGCGCGCAGCCTGCGGCCGCGGCGGCGAGCGCCAGGAGGAACAGCCGCGCGCGCCGTCGGTTGATCTGTCCGCTGCGGTTCGTTTCCATCGTTTGTCGGCCGTAGCTCCGCCCCTACCCGCTCCGCGGGGTTCTCTCGTTCGCTCCGATCATCTCTGCCCGCCGAAGCCGTCGCGTGCGCGCCGGCCCCGGGGGGAGTTTCAGACTCGGTCTACCAGTCCAACCGGCAGCTCGGCGCTGATGCCCTGCCGGAGAAAGTCGAGGAGGATCTTGACCCGCCCTCGGGGCGAGCAGGGTCGCTGGATGACGGCCATGAGCCCGGCGAGCGGGCCGCTCCTGATCTGCACGCGGTCTCCGGGTTTGAACGGCGCGAGCGGACGGATCACGCCGTTCGGGGCGCTCGCGCGAATCAGATAGACGACGCTGTCCTGAACGGGCGTGGGCACTTCGCCGAAGGCGACGAACCTGCGCACCCCGGGAGCCCATACGACCCGGTAGTACTGCGCCAGCAGCACGATGTGGACGAAGAGGTAGCCCGGGAAGAGCGGCGCGATCTGGTCGCGCCCGTACTCGAGCACGCAGGGGAGGAAGGTTGCGACGCCCCGGCGCTCGAGCTGCTGCACCGCGTAGTCCTCCTTCTTGGCCTTGGTCCGCACCACGAACCACTGAGGGTCCCCGATCCGGCTGTCGGAAGGAGCGGCAGCTGCCATACGGTGGGGAGCGGCGGGCTGCAATTTCAATGCCACGGAGAGTGCTTCGGCGAGGCAGAGGCTGCTGATTTTCCTCGGCTTTCGCGCTCCCGAAACCCTCCCGACTCGGGTCCGCTCTCGCACCCCTGCAGCGCTCGTGCAGGCTCGCTGCCGGCTCGGTACGCCGAACTGCGGCCCCCGCCGGAAGGGAAGACCGCCGTTGCAGATGCGTCGGATCGTGCAGGCGCACGCGGTCGCGTCGGGCCGTGTCGCTCACGTGCACGACGCCTGGCGACCACGCCAGCGCCGCCGCAGCCGTGCACGGCGGAGTCAAAAAAAACGCCCGGCGGGATGCGGCCGGGCGCTTCGGGGACGCCGGCTCGCGCCGGCGGAGGCCTCAGGCGTTGCTGACCAGACCCTCGGCGGCGTCCATCTTGCCGCGCAGCCGGTACTCCTCGCGCCGGAGGCCATGCAGCTTCATCTTGCGATGCAGCGTCGCGGCGTCCACCAGCGAGTGCTTGGCGGAGAGGTTGATGCCGCCCCGGTACTTGCGCAGCACGTGCGTCAGGTAGTCCTTCTCGGCGCGGCGCAGGTACTCCTTCAGCGGCACCTCGTAGTCGTAGCTCGCATGCCGGCCGTTGCCGTTGACGGCTTCCTTGCTGACCCCGCTGTGGCCAGGCAGGTCCACCTCGCGGATCACCGGGCCGCTGGTGCGCAGGATCGCCCGCTCGATCACGTTGCCGAGCTCGCGGACGTTGCCCTGCCAGGGGTAGCTCATCAGCTGCGAGAGCGCCTTGTTGGAGAGGCGGTTGATGCCCTTCTCGCGCGCCATCTCGGAGTTGCGGAGGAACTCGCCGACGAGCAGCGGGATGTCCTCGATGCGTTCGCGCAGCGGCGGGATGCGCAGCGGCACGACGTTGATCCGGTAGTAGAAGTCCTCGCGCATCCGCCCCTCGGCCACGGCCTGCGCCAGGTCCATGTTGGTGGCGCAGATGATGCGCATATTGACCTTGATCCGCCGATTCGACCCGAGCTTCTCGAGCTCGCGCTCCTCGAGCACGCGGAGCAGCTTCAGCTGCATGTTGAGCGAGATCGACTCGATCTCGTCGAGGAACATCGTGCCGCCGCTCGACAGCTCGATCTTGCCGACGCGGTCGTGGATGGCGCCGGTGAACGCGCCGCGCTCGTAGCCGAAGAGCTCGCTCTCGAGCAGCGTGTCGGGAAAGGCCGCGCAGTTGATGGCGACGAAGCGCCCGCTCTTGCGCTTGCCCTGGAAGTGGATGGCGCGCGCCGCGAGCTCCTTGCCGGTGCCCGACTCGCCATAGATGAGCACGGTGGCGTCGTTCTGGGCGAGCACGCTGATCGTCTCGAAGATCTCGTGCATGACCCGGTTGCGGCTCACCATGTTCGCGAACGAGTAGCGGTCGGAGAGCTGGCTGCGCAGGTAGTTGATCTCGTCGAGCAGCCGCCGCTTCTCGAGCACCTTCTCGGTGGCGAGGAGGATCTCCTCTTTCTGGAAGGGCTTGGTGATGTAGTCGCTGGCGCCCTGCTTGATCGCCTCGACGGCGCCCTTGATGCTCGCGTAGCCGGTGATCATGATCACGTCGAGGTCGGGCCAGCGATCGCGGATCTCGCGGGTCAGCCCGATGCCGTCGGTGCCGGGGATCTTGAGGTCGACGACCGCGAGCGAGAAGTCGTGCTCGCCGAGCAGCCGGAGCGCCTCGGTGGCGTTCGGCGCCGTCGAGACGGCGTACTGCTGGGTGGTGTACAGCTCCTCGAGCTGGCGACAGATGAAGGGATCGTCGTCGACGATGAGGATGCGGGTTTCCATGGGGAGACCTCGTGTCATGAGGGATCCAGCGGCAGGAAGAGCCTCACGCTCTTGCCCTCCGGACCGATCGTGGATTCGAGCAGCTCGCCGCCGTGGAGCATGACGATCTTCTCGGCGACGGCCCATGCCATCCCGGCGGCGGCGGTCTGGAGAAGGGCGGGCTCCTCGCTCGGACGGTTCAGCCGGAAATCCACCTCGAGGCCGACGTGGCCGTCACGGCAGGCCCGGCCGATCGCGATCGCGAGCGTGCTCTCGGCGCCGACCTGGTCGACGAGGTGGCGCACGGCGACCCCCAGGGCCTGGGAGAAGCGACCCGGATCGACCATGATCCCCCCGTCGCGCCAGTCGCCGGCGTCGGCGATGGAGACGGGCGTGCCGTTGACCTGCGCGCGGAGCTGGACGAGCAGGGCCTCGACGAGCTCTCCGGCCTCCATCCGCATGCAGCTCAGCTGCGTGGGATGGAAATACTCGAGCGAGACCTTCAGGAACTCCTCGAGGTTCCTGATCGTCCGCTCGAGCATCTGGACGGCGGTCGCGTCGGCGGATTGCCGCGCGGGCTTATCCTGCAGGAAATCGGCCCAGTAGTAGAGCTTGTGAAAGAAGTTCCCGAGCTCGTGGCCGATCTCCGCGAGCACCTTCTCCTGGATCGGCACCAGGGCGGCTCCGGCACGCGGGGTCCGGGGTCGGGCGCCGATGGCGTTCACGCTCTGCCGCGCCTCGGGACTCGGGTATTTGCTGGCTGCCATGGGGCTGTATCCGTTCCGCCTGGCGCGCCGTTTCGCGGTCGCGACCCGGGATCCGACTACGACCTCCCGAGCCATGCTCCCCCCGCGCAAACGTCCGCCAGGCGAAAACGCATTGTAAGTATCGCCTCTGCAGAGTTGCAAGCACAAACCCGGCACCCTGGCGGCGCTGCCCGTTTCATTTCGCGCTGGAACCCGCCGGGCGGGCCTCGAACGCCAGCTTCAGGTTGTGGACCTTGCGGAGCTCGTAGTCCATCTTGAGCAGTGCCTCGATGACCGACTTGATCTCGAGCGTCATGCGGTCCAGCTCGTCGAACGACACGCGCTCGAGCTCCCGGCGGACCTGCTCGTAGAGATTGAGCAGGCTCCCGACCCCACCTGCCGCGGCGAAGCGCCGGTCGATCTCCTCGTAGGATGCGAGGATACGGTCGAGCATGTCGCGGACGCTGTGAGCTCCGGTCGCAACGGGCGGCACGTTTCCCCCGGGAGGCATGGGCTGCGGCGTGCAATTGGAGTGCCACGGAAGTGCCCGATTCTCCAGGAATATCGCGCATCGCCACGACGCGAACGCACGACTTGCCTCGCAAAAGTGCACGATCGACCCGGCAGCCGCGCGGCGCGGGCGCGGCTGCAAGGTGCGGCGGTTTCCGGCGACGGGGACGGGCGGTCGCCGGACGCCGCCCTCGGCGGCGACCGAGGCGGCGGCCCCGCCCGTCGCGCTCGGTCACGCCCGCGCGCAATCGACGCGTCGCTAGTCCTTGGTAGATGCGGACTTCCTTGACATCCGCCGGGGCGTCTGCGTAAGGTGCGCCGTTCGTCTTTCTGCACCACTTGACCCCCACGGAGGTACTGCGATGACGAAAGCGCAGTTGGTGGCGAAGCTCGCGGAAGCGGGAGGGGTGAGCCGCAAGCAAGCCGACGATTTCCTGAACGCCTTGATCGACAATGTCGTGAAGACGGTGAAGAAGGGCGAGACCCTCAAGATCCCAGGACTCGGCATCTTCCGGCTGCGGAAGATGAAGGCCCGCATCGGCCGCAATCCCCAGACGGGCGAGCCCATCAAGATCCCCGCCCGCAAGAAGGTCGGCTTCACGGTCGCCAAGACCTTCAAGGAGGCCGTGCTCGGCAAGAAGTGAGCGTCCGGTCGGTCCCCGGCGTTCGCACCCTCCGGCTGTGCGAGCGCCCCGCAGGAGGTGAGCCATGACGACACAGCCGAGGCTGCTCGCGGCGCTGGCGACGCTCGCCGCCGGGTGCGCCACCTTGGTGCACGGGCCCTACGAGGAGGTCCGCATCGACTCCGCCCCGCCGGGAGCGACGGCGACGGTGTCGCCGTTGCTCTCCGAACGCGGGCCGAACTTCCTCGATCCGACCAAGAAGTACACGGTGACCACGCCGGCCACGCTGCGCCTCCGGCGGGACAACAGCTATCGGGTCGAGTTCCAGAAGCCCGGATACAAGATCGCCAGCACCCAGGTGGCGAGCAGCTACGACTGGCTGTGGGCGCAGGTGGTGTGCGGCCCCTGCGAGGCGGTCGGCGACCTGCCGACCTTCGACCTGCGCGGCCAGCCGCTGCCGTTACGGTTCGCCGAAGCGGCGTTCTACGAGTACCCGAAAGGATTCATCCGGGCGTGGGGGCGCGGGATGCGCATCTTCAGCCCCGATGCGTTGCTCGGCAACTCGTTCAAGCTGAAGCGCAAGGACGCCGGGTTCTTCAGCAACTGGCACGCGCTCGGCACGCCGCGGGTGGCGCCGACGCTCGAGCCGACGAGCTAGGGGCGCAACCCAAGACATCTTGGGTCGCGAACCGGACGCGAGCGTGTTCCGTCCGGATCACGCCCGACTGCCCTGCCGCGGCTGGCGAAGCCAGCGCGGCAAACGAACACGCGCGGTTCCGCAGCCGCGCGAACAGGCCCAGTTGCGAACGCAACGAGCCCCCACCCTCGCCGCGAGACCCTGCGACCGCGCGTGCCTGTTGTGCCGCGCTGGCTTCGCCAGCCGCGGCACGGCGGTCGCGCGTGACGAAGGCGCAACACCCTCGCCTCCGCTCCGCGACCCAAGATGTCTTGGGTCGCGCTCCTAGCGCTACTTTCCCACCACGTCCGCGCGTACCTTCACAGCCGGCTCGACACGGATGCGAAGCTCGCGAGCCTGGTGCCGCCGTCGCGCGGCGGCTTCGTAGACCCGCAGGTAGTCACGCACCATCCGCGTCGCGGTGAAGCGCTCGCACGCGCGCGCCCGACAGCGCCGCCGGTCGAGGGCGGCGGCGCGCGGGATCGCGGCCGCCATCTCGTCGACGTCGCGGACGAGAAACCCCGTGACACCCTCGTCGATCACCTCGGGCGCCGAGCCGCGGGCAAAGGCAACCACCGGCGTGCCGCAGAACATCGACTCCACCATGACGAGCCCGAACGGCTCCTCCCAACAGATGGGAAAGAGCAAGGCGCGCGCGCGCCCGAGGTGCGCGCGCTTGGCGACGCCGCCGCACTCGCCGATCCAGGTGACGCCGGGGAGGCGGAGCCGCGGGACCATCTCCCGCGCGTGATACGCTTCGCCCTCGCCGGCGTGCGGGCAGCCGGCGAGACGGATCGGCACTCCCGCCCGCTGCGCCGCATCGATCGCCAGGTGCGGCGCCTTGGTCGGCGCGAAGCGGCTGATGAACGCCACGTAGTCGTCGGGCTCGGCGACGAACGGGAACGCCGCGGGGTCGATGCCGTGGTGCACCACCTCCACGTGCGGCAGCGGGATCTCGAGCTGCCGCTGCCGCTCGCTGATCGCGACGTAGTGCACGTCGGGCAACCGGCTGTAGAACCGGGACAGCTCCTCCACCCGGTCGTGGTGCAGCGTGTAGACGAACGGGACGCGCACGAAGCGCATGAGCGTGAGCGCCGTCGCCTGGTTCACGTGGACGACGTCGAAGCCGCCCCGCGCCACCTCGGCACAGCTCCAGGCGACGTGGTCGAGCTCGGCCATCGGATCGATCGGCCACACCGGCGTCGCATACAGCCAGCGCAGCTCGGCCGAGGTGCGGGAATCGCCGGTCGCGAACAGCGTGACGTCGTGCCCCCCCTGCACCAGACCCTCGGTCAGGTAGTGCAGGACCCGTTCCGTGCCGCCGTAGCCGGGCGGCGGGACGGCCACGGCAGCCGTGGAGATGATGGCGATCCGCATGGTCAACGCGTTTCGACGATGTCGACTTCGCCCTCCTTGCGTGCGATCTCGATCGAACCGCCGTACTTGCCGCGCAGCACGTTCAGGTCCACGCGGGCATCCCCGATCCGCAGGTTGCGGATCTCGACCCAGGGCAGCCAGGCGGGCAGCTGCGGCTGGCGGAACACCGCACGGCGGCGCGGGGCATCGAGCTCCACCCCGAGCGCCGCCTCGAGGAACAGGAACACGCTCGCCGCGGCCCACGCCTGCGGTCGGCAGGCGACCGGATAGGGCACCGGCGCGCTTTCGCGCCGTCGTCCGAAACCACAGAAGAGCTCGGGGACACGCCGGTCCTCGAAGTGCAACGACCCCTCCACGAGACCCGTGAGGAGGTCGAGCACCCCGTCGACGCGCTCGTAGCGGCGGAGGCCCGCGGCGATCAGCGCGTTGTCGTGCGGCCAGATCGAGCCGTTGTGGTAGCTCATGGGGTTGTAGCGCGGCTGCCCGCTCGCGAGCGTCCGGATGCCCCAGCCGGAGAAGAGGTCGGCGCGCAGGAGCCGCGACCCGAGGAGCCGCGCGCGGCCCGCGTACGGCACGCCGCAGAAGAGGAGGTGGCCGGCGTTCGACGCCACGACCTCGCACGGCCGCTTGTCCCGGTCGAGCGCCAGCGCGTACGTCCCCTCGCGCTCCAGCCAGAAGTCGTCGTTGATGCGCTGGCGCAGCGAGGCCGCCGCCGCCAGCCAGTCGGCCGCACCGTCCACCTCGATCGCCTCCGCCAGCTCAGCCATGGCGAGCAGCGCCGCGTAACGATAGCCCTGCACCTCGACGGGCGCGATGGGCGGCTCGGCGAGCCGGCCGTCGGCGTGGAAGACGGAGTCGCCGGAATCCTTCCAGCCCTGGTTCGCCAGGCCGTGCTCCGTCCGTCGCGCGTATTCGAGGTAGCCGTCACCGTCGCGGTCACCGTAGCGCTCCATCCAATCCACGGCGGCGCGCGCGTGCGGCCAGAGCTCGCGCACGAGCTCGAGGTCCCCCGTGGCGCGCGCGTAGGCGCCGAGCAGCATGCAGAAGAGCGGCGTCGCGTCGAGGCTGCCGTAGTAGCGTCCGAAGGGCACCTCGCCGGTCGCCGGCATCTCGCCGTAGCGGGCCTCGTGGATGATCTTGCCGGGCTCCTCGTCGCGCTGGGGGTTCACCTCGCTCCCCTGCAGGGCGGCGAGCGTGCGCAGCACGCTGCGTGCGAGGCCCGGGGCGAACGTCAACATCTCGCGGGCGGTGATCAACGCATCGCGCCCGAAGATGGTGGCGAACCACGGGATGCCGGCGTAGACGAAGCGATCGGCGGCGTGCGGCGTGCCCGGCTCGGGCGCAACCGTCAGCATGAAGATGTCGGCCAGCGCCTGCGCGATGATGGCGTTCAGCCCGTCGTCGGCCGAGTGCACGGTGGTGAGCTCCCCTTGCCAGAGACGGTGCTCGCGCTCGCGCACCGCCTCGGCCCCCGTGAAGCCGAGACGAGGCGGCGGCGGCGCCTCGTCGTTCAGACAGGTGATCGCGAGGTCCACCACCCGCTCCTCCTCCGGCGCGAGGACGAGGTCGAGCAGTGCCTGCCGCCCCTCCCAGTGCACGTCGGCGCCCGTGATCTCGCAGCGGGTCAGGCGCCGGACGCCGTCGAGCCCCTGGTAGGCGAAGACCAGCGACCCGCCTTCGGTGCGCGGCGGCTCGTGCGTGCCGCGACGGACGCGCGACAGACCACGGACCTGGAAGACGTCGGCGAAATCGGCCGACAGGCGCAGCTCGAGCCGCATCGCCAGCGGGCCGAGCGTGAAGCTGTGCAGCACGCAGCGGACTAGGAGCTGCGGCCCGCACAGGAGCGAGGTCCGCCGGATGGACAGCGTCGAGCGGGGCGTGAACCGCCCATCTTCCCCGACGTCGTTGTTGGTGAGGTTCGCGACCGAGCGCAGGTTGTCGGGCGTCACGGCCGAGGACAGGAAGAACGGGGGGCGGCCGCCCGCCAGCAGCTCGAGCTGTGAGAGGTGGCGCGTCCCGCGGAAGAAGACGCCCATCTCCTCCTCGAGCGCCAACGGGATGTCGCCCGACTGATCGAGCACCGCGAAGGTGTCCTGATGCGCCAGGACGTGCTTGCGCCGGCGGCTGGCGAGCGAGGAAGCCAGGACATAGTACTCGTCGCCCACGCGCAGGTGTTCACCTTCGTGCGGCGACACGGGAGAAACGGGCCGAGCCATCGGGGAGACGAGCGGTCGAATGCCACACCGCATCGGGACGCGCAACGACGTCACGCGATTGCGTCGGACCCCACGACACCGGCGGGCTGCGGATCCACGTCGCTGCGTGGTGGCACGGACCTGGCATTGTGCCACATGGGCCCCGGGGGTCTGGTCTTGAGCCGCGAGGCCCCGCCGGCGGGGGTGGTGGCCGAGCTCGCGTCGCGGCTGGGTGAAGCCGAGTCGGCGCTCCTGCGGGTCATCACGGCCCTCGCGCACCTCGAGCCGGTGTCCACGGAGATCGCCGCCCTGGCCGCCGTGCAGGTTCGCCCTGCCCCTCCCTGCGTCCGGCTCACGGCGCTGCCCGTACACGCGGACGCGGTCGGCATGCGCTTCGCCGCGGTCGTCGACCTGCTGGCGGAGGAGGGTCTGCTCGCGGCGTCGAGCCACCGGGCGCTTCGGGCGCGCACGGCGGACGTCTCCGTGCTGGTGCGCCGCTGGATCGGCGGCGGGCCCGCGTGCGACGGGCGCGACGCGCTCGCGCTGCGCATCGCGGGCATCGCCATGCGCCCGTTGCTCCGGCACCTGAGCCTGTCCCTCGAGCCGCCGGACGGTCCCGCGTCTTCCGCCTCCCGCCGCTGTCCCTACTGCGCCGGCGGGCCGGACTTCGCGACCACGTCGCGCATGGCCCGTGTCCTCTACTGCGCGCGCTGCGACGCCGCCTGGCGCGCACCGCGCGCCGGCTGCGCGTTCTGCGGCGAGTCGCGTGTCGATCGGCTGGCATTCCGCCGCGCCGGAGAGCCGCCGTACGGACTCCAGGTCTGCGCCAGCTGCCGCCACTATCTCAAATCGGTCGAGGTTCCGGTCTCCGGCTACCTTGCGATCGAGCGGGCGCTCTCGGCGCCGCTCGACAGTGGCGCGCGCGCGACGGGGCTGGTCGGATAGTCCCGCACGTCGTCGGCCCTGCTTGCCGCGCGGCCCCGCGCGATGCCATAGAGCGGGCGCATGAAGGCTCCCGACTGGTACTACCATCGGCCGGGCTGAATGACGTGCGGCCGGGCCCGGGAGTTTCTCGGGCGAAAGCGCGCCGAGCCGCGCACCACGGCCGACGCCAAGCGGGAGCGGCTGGGGCCGCGGGAGGCGTTCGCGCTCACCAGCGGTACGGACGAGCTCTACGTCGCCAAGGGCAAGAAGGTCGTGCACCTGGACCTCCGCCGCAGCCGGCCCGACCGCGACGCGCTGCTCGGACTCCTGCTCGGTCCGAGCGGCAACCTGCGTGCGCCGGCGATGCGCGTCGGCAAGACGCTTTGCATCGGCTTCGCGCCCGACATGTACCAGGCGGTGCTCGGCTAGGAAGGGCGCCGTGGCCGACGCCCGTGCGATCGCCCCCGGGCTGTTCGTCTGCGACGCCGACGGCGCGCGGCTCCTCGCCGGCCTGTGCGCCGCGTGCGGCAAGCGGCACTTCCCGGCGGCCGCCGTCTGTCCGTACTGCGCCGTCGCGGGCGCCCGCGAGGTCCCCGTCGGCCCTGCCGGACGTCTCGAGCTCTACACGACGGTGCTGAGCCGGCCGCCCGGCTACCGCGGTCCCGTGCCGTACGGGCTCGGCGTGGTCGCGCTCGATGGCGGCCTCTCCGTCATCGCGCGGCTCACCGAGACGGACCTGTCCCGCCTGCGGCCCGGTCTGCCGATGCGCCTCGTCGTCGAGGCGCTGTTCACCGACGACGAGGGGCGGCCCGTCCTCTCGTATGCGTTCCAGCCCGCATGAGGACCGTCTACGTCGCCGGCGCCGGCATGCGTCCGTTCGGGCGCTTCCCCGAGCTGAGCCTCACCGCGCTCGGCGCCGAGGCCGTACGGGCGGCGCTGGGCGACGCCGGTATCGGGCGCGGAGGCTTTCAGGCGGCTTTCTGCGGCACCGTGTACGGGGGCGTGGCCGCGGGCCACAAGGTGCTCACGGCGCTCGGGCTCTCCGGCGTCCCCATGGTGAACGTCGAGGCGGGCTGCGCGAGCGGCGGCGCCGCGCTCGCGCTCGGCGCGACGGCGGTGGCGAGCGGACGCGCCGACGCCGTTCTCGTCTTCGGCCTGGAGAAGATGCCGCGTGGCATGATCCGCTCGAGCTTCTTCGAGCCGTGGCGCGAGGAGGCCGGACTCGCCGCGACGCCCGCCTACTTCGCGCTCCGCGCCCAGCGGCTCATGCGCGAGAGCGAGGTCACGCTCGAGGATCTCGCGCGGGTATCGGTCAAGAACCACCGCCACGGCGTGGCCAACCCGTACGCCATGTACCGCCGGGCCGTGTCGCTCGCCGAGGTGCTGGCGTCGGCGGTGGTCTGCGAGCCACTGCGGCTCCTGATGCTGTGCGCGCCGAACGAAGGGGCCGCGGCGGTCGTGCTCGCCGCGCGTCCGGCAGCGCGCCCGGTACGGGTCGCGGCGGCGGTGCTCCGCTCCCACCTCGCCGGCTCGGTGCTCGGCGAGCACACGCCGCTCGGGGGCCTCACCGACGAACGGGTCTCCACCCCGACCGAGATGGCTGCCCGTGCAGCGTACGAGGAAGCCGGGATCGGACCCGCCGACCTCGACCTCGTCGAGCTGCAGGACACCGACGCTGCCCGCGAGATCCTGTCGGTCGAGGAGCTGGGTCTCTGCGAGCGCCACGCCGGCGGGCGCTGGGTGCGCGACGGCGGCGGCGAGCTGGGCTCGCGCCTGCCCGTCAATGCGAGCGGCGGCCTGCTCGCCAAGGGCGAGCCGCTCGGCGCCTCCGCGCTCGCGCAGGTCGTCGAGCTCACCTGGCAGCTGCGCGGCGAGGCCGGGCCGCGGCAGGTTCCCGGGGCGCGCACGGCGCTCGCCCACACGGTCGGCCGCGGGGCCAACGCCTGCGTCGTGATCCTCAGCCGGTGAGGGTCAGGGCCCCGGCGGCGGCACGCAGGCGAGCTGCAGCACGTCGCGGTCGGTCGCCGGCCCGGGTCCGTGCGCAAGCGTACGGATGACGAGCTTCGTGCGGCCGCTCGGCACGTCGGCGTCCATCCGGCCCGTGCACCGCTCGCCGGGACCGGCCGGACTCGGGAGGCGGCCGACCGCCGCCAGGAACGTGTTCCGCGCGGCGACGTTCTGCGCCCGCTCGAACGCCGTCGGCCGGAGCAGGTCGACAGCGGAGACCGCACCGGCCGCGCAGCCAAGCCGCGCATCCTCGCCCCCGAGGCAGGCCCAGAGGTGGAACCGGCACGTGCCCGGCGTCGGGTCGAAGTCGCACGCCGGGTCGCCGTCGACGCAGACCTGCTTCGCCGCCGGCACGCCGTTCCGCGCGAGGGTGGGCGGGCCCATCTCGAGCGACCATTCGAGGCCGCAGTCGCTCGCCGCCGCGCCGCCGCCCGGGATGCGGAGCGGCGGTGGCGGCATCTGGCAGTCGGCCGCGCAGCGGTCGCCGGGCGTGCCGTTGGCCACCCCGTCGTCGCATTGCTCGCCGCACTCGACGACGCCGTTGCCGCACTCGAGCCGGCAGGCGGCGGAGCAGCCGTCGCACGGCGTGGCGTTGCCGTCGTCGCACTCTTCACCGAGCTCCTTGATCCCGTTGCGGCAGACGGCCGGGTTCGGCTCGCAGGTGAGCGTCATCCGGTTGCCGCCCATGCGGTGCCCCGCGGTGTCCGTCGCCCGCGCGTCCACCACGCGGCTCGCGATCAGACCCGGCAGGTGTGGGACCACGAAGGGGAGGAGCGGGGTGCAGACGTTGCGCTCGGTGACCGGCGTACCGCTGCTCAGGACCGTCGAGCCCGCTTTGAAGGTCGGACCGAGGGCTTCGAGCGCCGGGACGAGCTGAGCGAGGTTCACGACATCCGTCGCGTCGGCAGGATTGAGCGGCGGCGGATGGAGCAGCTCGAGGAGCTTGATCGCGGGCGGATGACACGTCGGCAGCCGTGGATCGTCGACGTCGATGCACGCACCCAGGCGGAAGGTGCAGGTGCCGTCGCTCGCGCCGTCCGCGTCGCACGCCGGGTCGCCGTCGATGCAGGTCTGGTTCGCGGACGGGAAGCCGTTCACGACCGGGCTGTTCGGGTTCTCGATCGCCCATTCGAGGAAGCAGTTGGACGAATCGACGTGCGCGGCGGGGAGGTAGCGGATCGTACCGAGCAGGCGGCACGACGCATCGCAGCCGTCGCCCGCGGTTCCATTGCGCGCGCCGTCGTCACACTGCTCGTCGCACTCGGTGACGCCGTTCCCGCAACCCTCCGTCGTGCATGAAGCCGAGCAGCCGTCGCAGGGCGCGGTGTTGCCGTCGTCGCATTCCTCGCCGTCCTCCACGACGCCGTTGCCGCACCGTGCAGGCGGCGTCCCGCACGGCGGCAGCAGCGAGTTCTGCGCGATCGCCGGCGGCGGCGCGACGACCGCCCCCGTGGCGACCTGGGGCAGCTTTGCCGGATCGAGGTACTCGAGGCGGTTCGCGGTCGAGGTGAGCGTCCCGCCGATCGTCATCTGGCCGCTTGCCTGGAGGAGGTTCTCACCGGTGGGACCGAGCGACGAGAGGACGGCGCCGGCGTTCACGGCGACGTCGCACGCGCGGAGGATCACCGCGCCACCGAGGAAGCCGTCGTAGGCGTCGGCGTGCACCCTGCTGGTCACCGCGATGGTGGCGGCGACGACCTGGAACGTCGCGCCCCCGTCGCCGTCGAGCTGGCCCTGCAGCCGTGCAGACCCGCCGGCGTCCGCGAAGATCGACCCGCCGCCCCCGTTTCCGCCGCTCACGTCGATCGCACCGAGCGTCAGGCTGCGGCCCGCCGAGGGCGCGACGTCGCCTCCCGCCGCATCCACACCGCGCCCGGCGGCGGAGATCGAGCCGGTCTGCACGATGTCCATGCCGGCGGTCAGGTCGACCTCGCCGCCGTCGCCGTCGGGGACGCCCGAGTCGGCGCTGATCCCCGCCGTCACGGTGAGGGTGCCCGCGACGGCGGTGATCTCGACGTCCGCCCCGGCGCCTCCGCCCTCCGTCACGCTGCCGCCCGCGTTCCCGGTGATCGCGCCGCCGATCGACACCGACCCGTTCGCGAAGACGGTCACGCTGCCGGCGTCGCCGGAAAGGCCGCCGCCGTTCACGTTGAGCGGCGCGCCGGTCGTCACGTTGCCGCCCGCCTCGAGATCGATCGTGCCGCCGCCGTCCTCGCCTCCCGAGGCGTTGATCCCGCTGCCCGCGATCGTGATCGAACCCTGGGGGGCGATCACCGCGACGTCCCCGCCCTCGTCGGGCGCCGACGCGTTCAGGGACCCCTGGATCACGCGATCGCCGCCGCTGCAGGTGCCGTGGGCCGCCACGTTGCCGCAGTCGGGGATGTCTTCCGCGCAGGTGCTGCCGTCGCTTGGCCCACCCACGCACACCCCGAGCAGGTCGATGGCGCCGCCGAAGCCCGCGGCCTGCGTCGCCCTCGCGAGCAGCAGCCCGTCGACCTGCATGGCTCCCAGGGTGGCGAGCTCGATCAGGCCTCCCTGCGGGCCCCCGCTGAGGTCGATCTTCCCCTTCGTCGTGCTGCTCGCCTCGACGCGGATGTCGCCCGCGGTGACGACCGAGAGGGTCGGAAACGAGCCGCTCGGCGCCGAGCCGAGGATCGACGCCCCCGCCTCGACGCGCAGGCTCCCCGCCCGGATCTCGAGCGTCCCGGACGTGAACGCGAGGCTCGCCCCCGGTCTGAGATCGAGCGCGCGCCCCCCGAAGTCGAGGGTGGTGTTGGGGGCCACGGTGACGTCCGCGGTCACGACGCAGGGGTCGGCGCTCGCGGCGCAGAGATCGGTCGCCTGCGAAGCGGCGGCGGCCGCGAGACGCGGCGCGAGCCCGAGCAGAAGGAGCACGGCCGCAATCCACCGGACAGCTAGGCGGTCAGCTAGACGCACCTGGGAAACCTCCAAAGGGCCGACCCCTTAGCACGCGCCGCGCGCGCCGCGCTAGTTGAGAAGATGCGAAAAAAAGCACGCCAATTCACACGCATGCGACCCCTTGCGCCGGCGGGCGGCTCCGCTACCCTCGCCCGGGCATGGGGCGGGAGACGCTCGAGCCCCACGAGCTCGTGGAGGCGGAGGACTTCGAGCGGACGCGCCGCCGGAGCCTCTCGACGCGCGTTGCGGTCACCGCGGCGTTGCTCGCGGTGCTTGCTTCGATCTCCGCGCTCGAGGCGGAGCACGCCGCGGCCGAGGCCATCCTCGCCAAGAACGACGCGGTCCTCTGGCAGAGCCGCGCCTCGGACGAGTGGGCGTACCGCCAGGCCAAGTCGATCAAGCTCCATCTGCAGGAGCTGACGCCCGGCAGCGCCGCCGATCCCGAGGGCCAACGCACGGAGATCGCCGCCTCCGAGGGCCGCGCGCGGACGGCCGAGCAGGAGCGCGACAAGGCCAACCACGAGGCCGCCGATCACTTCGCCCGGCACCACCGCTTCGCCGTCGCCACGAGCCTGCTCCAGATCGCCATCGTGCTCGAGACGGTCGCGGCCGTGCTCGACCGGGCGATCATGTGGTACGCCGGGCTCGCGGTCGGCGTCACCGGGACCGTCGCCCTCGCCAACGGCTTCCTCGGCTACCTCTGAGCGACGGGAGGAACGCGACCGCGCATGCGCGGCGTCGGGCGGCAAAGGGGGCGCGCTCCTACCGGCGCCGCACCAACACGAGGTCGCGCCGGTGGCGCGAGAAGACGTGCGCACTCCGCAGCACCTCCTCCCAGCCGGACGGCCGGCCCCACGCGCGCCAGCGTTGCTGGTCCAGGACGTAGTAGCCCGCGCCGAGCTCCCCCGGCCGGCCGCTCGCGAGCGGCACGTGGCGGCCGACGTAGAAGATGAAGGGGATCTCCTCGTCGACCGCGAGCAGGCTCAGCGGCTCGGTGGGCCCGAGCCGCTCGCGCACGGCGAGCGCGAAGGGCCGGACGGACTTTTGCGCGGCGCGCGCGGGGACGAAGACCTCGAGCACGAGGATCGCCACGCAGGCGGTGGCTCCCGCGGTGGCGAGCGTCGCGTGCCGCCAGCGCTCGCGCGCGAGGGCGCGGGCGGCCAACCCGGCGGCCACCGCGGTGGCGAGGGCGAGGCCGACGATCTCCGCCTGCTGCGCGGTGAGCGCGCGCCGGTAGGTCTCGGCGTCGATCTCGTGGCGCAGGGCGACGTCGCGGATCCCCGCCGCCGACACGAGCCCGTGACCCACCGCCAGTGCGGTCACGGCGGCGAGGACCCCGCCGGCCGCGACGGCGAGCACGAGTGTGCGGGCGGCACCGACGAGCCTCGTCGCCGGCTGCTCCTCGCGCGTGACCTCGGCGAGCCACCAGCCGACGACGAGCGCCAGCGCAGGCCGGAGCGGCAGCAGATAGGCCGCACGCTTGAGCGGCGCGAGCGAGAAGAATATCCACACGGTCGCGGCCCACACGAGGGCGTACCGCCGCGGCAGCTCGCCCCGCCACGCGCGTGCGGCCGCCCAGGGGACGACGAGCGTCCACGGCAGACCGCCGAGCACGAGCGGGCCCACGTAGTAGAGCGGCGAGCGATACGGGAATCGGCTGCTGCCGAGCAAGGCCTCGCCGTTCTCGGACAGGATCTGCTTGGCGACGAAGTCCATGCCGCGGTGTGCATACGCGAGCCCGTACCAGCCCCCCGCGAGCGCGACGAAGAGCAGGACGGGCAGCGGGCGCACGAGACCGAGGATCGGCCTGAGCCGCCGCTCGCACGCCGCGAAGGCGAGCGCCGTGAGGCCGACGACGCCCGGGCCGACGGGGCCCTTGGCGAGCATCGCGAGGGCGAGGCACACGGCGAGCACGAGTCGGGCGCCTCGCCGCGCGCCGAGCGCCTGCACGAGCGCCACCTGCGCGCCGGTGAGGGCGGCCGTGAGCGTCATGTCGACCCGCCCGTCGCTCGCCTCGGTCAGGAACTGCGGGGTCGTCGCCAGCACGAGCGCCGCGAAGGTCCCCACGTCGGCCCCGCCCCAGGCGAGGCCGGCGAGGAAGACGAGCAGCACGACGGCGCCCGCGAGCACGACCGACGGCGCGCGCAGGGTCCGCTCGGTGACCTGTCCGCCGGCGAGCCGAGAGGCGCCGGTCACGAGCCAGTGGAAGAGCGGCGGCTTCGAGGGCACCACGCTGCCGTTCCAGAGCGGAAGGATCCAGTCGCCCGTGTCGAGCATCTCGCGCGCCACCAGGGCCTCGCGCGCCTCACCGCCCTCATAGACGTCGCTGTCGATCGCACGCGCCCCGAGCGCCACCGTGAGCGCGACGAGCGCCGCGCCCCTGAGGACGAGGGCCCGTCTCACCGGTCGCGCGGCGGCGGCCAGCCGCCCGAAAGGCAAGCCACGTCCTGGGCGCGCTGGCGGCCGACCCGGTCGAGGACGTGGCCCGACACGTCGACGGCGCGGACGTCGAGCCGGGCGGGCGTGACGCGGATGCGCAGGTAGTGGGTGACCGAGACGGCGCGCGGGAAGTTCGGGTGCGGCATGACCGGATCGAGGTTCGCGCCGCCGCCGCCGCTCACCACGTGCAGCGTGCGTGCCTCGGCCGCATAGGCGCAGGCCGGCATGGAGCGCTCGTAGAGGTGCTCGTGCCCGGCGAGCACGAGGTCGGCGCGCCCGCGCTCGAGGATCGGCTCGAGGTTGGCGCGCAGCCCGGCGACGGTGAACTTCGCGCCACCGCTGTACGGCGGCTCGTGCAGGAAGACGATACGCCACGGGCGCCCCGCGGCCGCCGCCAGATCGGCGGCGAGCCAGCCGGCCCCCGGTGCCCCGTCGCGCCCGAACTCCGGCGACGAGACCGAGACGAGATGCGCCGCGCCCCAGTCGAACCCATAGTGCGGGCCGCCTGCGTCCTCGCCGTCGGCCGCCGGCGCGAACAGGTCGCGATAGACGCTGCGCGGCCGCAGGTCGTGGTTGCCCGGCGTCGGCATGAGCGGCACGCGGCGCAGGAGCCGCCCGTACGGCCGGAAGAACTCCGCGGCGTAGTCTCGCGCCGAGCCGCCCGGATACGCCATGTCGCCCAGGTGGACCAGGAAGGCGGGCCGTCCCGCGAGGATGCGGCGCGCGAGGGCCGCCGCCGCCCGGCTGCCGTCCCCGGTGTCGCCGACGGCGGCGAACGTGAACGGCACGGGTCCCGCCGGCGCCGTACGGAAGCGGAGCCGCCGCGGGCGGTCGCCCGAGGCGATCCCGCACCCGTAGGTGCTGGACGGCAGGAGACCCGCGAGGCGCGCGACGCGGAGGCCGCGCGGCCCCTCGGCCGAGACGACATGCAGCGGCCCGCCGTCAGGTCCCCGGCATTCGAGCACGTCGGCTCCGCCTGTCCAGACGACGGTCGCACCCGTCGGCGTGACCCGCGTCACGTAGGTCCAGCCCACTGGCAGCCGCCGGCGGCACGCGACGCCGAGAAGCAGGACCACCGCCAACCCCGCCCGCGTGCGCCATCCCACGGGGCGCCCCCGTATCATCGGCCGGCGGCCCCCGCCACCGGCGCGGGTCGGTTCTCAGGCGCGGACCACCCCCGACTCGGCGAAGTACCGGCGAGGGTTCTCGACCAGCATCGTCGTGATCTTCTCGGGCGAGACGCCCGCCGCCCGCAGCCGCGGGATCACCTTCTTGAAGACGTGCGTCGGCTGCCAGTCGGGCATCAGCTCGGGAGGCAGGATCGGCGGCCGGCCGCGCCAGCACCAGACGGTGTCGTGCGAGAGGACGATCTGCCTCTCGAAGTCGAGGCCGAGGAGCCCGATCAGCGCCGCGTGCCGCTCCCGATCGGGATGGAGCAGCTCGAGGCCGAAGCGGTCGAAGCCGAGGTAGGCGCCGCGATCGAGCATGGTCAGATGATAGTGCAGGTCGCTCGAGCCGTCGGAGTGGCCGACGATGATGGCCTGCGGCGCGACTCCCTCGCCGGTGAGGATGTCGAGCTGCTCGACGCCCATGGTGCCTTCGTCGGTGTGGGTGGTGATCGGCACGCCGGTCTCCCGGTGCGCGCGCGCCGCCGCGCGCAGGACCATCTCCTCGTAGGGCGTGATCTTGTGGGCGCTGGTCGCCACCTTGATCACGCCCGCCCGGATGCCGGTCTCGCCGACCCCTTCGGTCAGCTCACGGATGAAGACGTCGGTCATCTCCTTGACGCCGTCGCCGAACTGCGCCCGGAACTTGAAATAGGCGGGCGCGCCCTGGTCTTCCTTGTAGAGGCCGGTTGCGCACACGATGCGGACGCCCGTCGCCTGGGCCACCTCGGCCATCAGCTCGACGTCGCGGCCGAGGTCGATCGGGCACGGATCGAGGAAGGTCGCGAGGCCCAGGTCGCGGAGCTCGAGCATGCGGTCGACGCACCGCTTGGCATGCTCGCGCCGCGCGGCGCGGTCGGCCGGAGCCTCCGCTTCCCACCCCGGCCACCCGATCATGAGATGCTCGTGCATCAGCGTCGTGCCGAGCTCGCTCGGCGCGCACGGACCCGTGACCGTCTGCACCGTCTTCATGGATATCCTTCGCTCGCGCTCATGCGCGCACGAGAGCGCGGTCCGGGCGCCGCAGTCAAGACGCCCTTCCGGCGGCTTGGCTGTCGCCCGGATGCATGATCATGAAGTGCAGTCATGCCGGCCCGATGGTGGCGCCTGCCCCTGGTTCTCGCGCTCGCCGCGGTCTCGGCCGCGGCCGTGTCGCTCGCCGGCCGGCTGCTCGTCGTGGCCGACCCGCTCCCACCCTCCACCGACGCGATCGTCGTCCTCGCGGGGTCGATTCCGACCCGCGTCCTCGAGGCGGCCGACCTCTACCGGGCCGGGCTTGCCCCCCGCGTCGTCGTCACGCGCGAGCGCCTGGCCCGCGGCGAGAGCGTGCTGCGCGCGCGCGGAGCCCGCGTGCCCGAGTCGGACGAGATCGCGATCGCCGCGCTCGAGCAGCTCGGCGTCCCGGCCCATGCGATCGTTCGCCTGCGGCGCCGGGCGCGCAGCACGGAGAGCGAGGCGCGCACCGTCGCGCGCTGGGTCTGCAGCCATCGGCTGCGCCGGCTGGTGATCGTCACCTCCCGCCCCCACAGCCGCCGCGCCCGCCTGATCTACCGCCGCGCGCTCGGTGACGCGGTCGCCGTCGCGGTGCGACCGTCGCGCTACGACGTCTTCGCCACCGCCCGCTGGTGGCACATCCCACGCGACGCCAAGATCGTCCTCTACGAGTACGAGCGGCTGATACACTTCTGGCTCCGCGAGCGGTGGACCATCCCGCCATGCGGCGGGCTGCGCGGCCACCCGGGGAGCTAGGAGCGCGACCCAAGACATCTTGGGTCGCGAACCGGACGCGAGGGTGTTCCGTCGGGATCACGCCCGACTGTCCTGCCGCGGCTGGCGAAGCCAGCGCGGCAGACGAACACGCGCGTTTCCACGGCCGCCGCAGACCGGCCCAATCGCCAACCGGTACGCATGAGCGCCGCGAGACCTCTGGAACGGCGCGTGTCCCTTCTGCCGCGCTGGCTTCGCCAGCCGCGGCACGGCGGTCGCGCGTGCCGCGAGCGCCACATGCTCGCGTCCGTGCCCGCGACCCAAGAAGTCTTGGGTCGCGCTCCTAGCCGCTGAGCGTATCGCGGGCGGCGCCGCCGCAGCCGCCCGACGCCACGATCAGGCCGCTTCGACCGCCGCCCGGATGAGCGGCGCGAGCTCGCCGCGGCCGTGCATCTCGCGCACGATGTCGCAGCCGCCGACGAACTTGCCGCTCACGTAGAGCTGCGGGATGGTCGGCCAGCTCGAGTGCACCTTGATCGCCTCGCGCTTCTCGGGCTCAGCGAGCACGTCGACGGCCTTGAACGGGACTCCGATCTCGCGCAGGACCTTCACCGTGGCGGCCGAGAAGCCGCACATCGGGAAGCTCGGGGTCCCCTTCATGTAGAGGACCACCTTGTTCTCCCGGATCTCGCGCTGGATCTCGTCGAGCACGTCGGCCATCGTCGTCTCTCCTTATGACACAGAGGTGCGGAGCGACAGCGCGTGGATCTCCTGCATCAACGTCCCGAGCGCCCCGTACACGAGCTGGTGCTGCTCCACGAGCCCCTTGCCGGCGAACCCCGGCGCCGCCACCTGGACCTCGAAGTGGTCGCCCGCGCCGGTGGTGTCGGCCACTTCCACCCGGGCGCCCGGCAGCGCCGTCTCGATACGGCGCCGGATATCGTCGGGGCTCACCATGCTGTCCCTTCAGGTAATAAACGTCCGGTGCAGGTGGAGCAAGCGCTTGCCTGGTCGCTCAGCGGCCGGTGGCGGCCGGATGGCTGTCGGGGCCGAGGTCCTTCAGGTTGAGGAACGGGATCGCCCCGCCGCCGGTGAACTGCGGCAGGGTGCCGTTCCAGCGCTCGATCGCCTTGTTCTGGATGAGCAGCGGCGAGAGCGTCTGCTGGAGCAGGTTGTTCGCCTCGGCCTGCGCCTTGGCCTTGACCAGGGTCGACTGCGCCTCCCCTTCCGCCTCGGCCACCTTCGCCTTGGCGAGCGTCTGCTGGCGCTGGAGCTCGTAGTCCGCCTGCTGCGCCTGCTGCTGGGCCGCCATCTTCTGCTGGAGCTGCTTCTCGATCACGTCCGGGAGATGGCTCGCGCCGAGGTTCACCTTGTCGACCACGAAGCCCATCTTGTTCATCTCGTGCTGGAGGTCGTCCTGGATGCGCGTCTGGAGCTGCCCGCGCTGGTTGGAGATCAGGTCGGTGAGCGACACCTGCCCGGCGGCGTTCTGCGACACGGTGATGATCGTCCGCCGGATGAAGGTCGACTCGATGTCGCTGATGTCGGCGCCGCGGAACGAGCGGAAGACGTCGGCCGCCTTCTCCTGGCTGGTGTTGTACGTCACCGAGATGTCCTGGCGGATGTGCTGGCCTTCCTTGGTCGGGAGGTCGATCGAGTCGTCGCCGCGCATCGAGCCCTCGGCCCCGCGCTGCACCATGGTGTAGGTGCGCAGTGCCACGGGATACGACTGCACCTGCGTCACCCACGGCACGCGCCAGGCCACGCCCTGCCCGACCGTCTTGAGGGCTCCCGACCAGCGGTTGAAGACGACGCCGACGTTGCCGGGCTGGATGATGGTGAACGAGCCGTAGATGCCGGCCACGAGGAAGAGGATGAGCCCCAGCACCACCCCGCTGGCGAGCATGGCCGGTGCATTCGTCCGGGGGTCAGTGGTCATGACGATCCTCCCGCGAGAAGGTTCCATCGCGCCGCCGGCCGAGCACGACGACACGCCCGACCACCGCGCGTCCGTGGCCGAGGCGGCGGGCCAGCCAGCGCTCGAGTCGCCGCCTAAGCGGTCCGGCGAGCCAGAAGAGCACGGCCACGACCGCGGCCAGGACCAGCGCCTCGGCGGCCCCCATCCGGCGGGCTTATACCCCCTGCCCGAGGCGGAACCAACCGTGCATGCAGCGTGCACGCACGGGCGCTGCGCGCGCGCCTGCCTCGACGCTCAGGAGCAGGAGAGGCTGGGACTCGACGAGCTCGACCAGGTGCAGCTACGGCTTGCGGACGGGTGGGTCG
>Ga0209156_10000033_pt1 | contig 89469 bp, 63 predicted proteins | sample GraSoiAngelo_124_FD_185881 | JGI IMG/M metagenome (GOLD analysis project Ga0209156, IMG submission 185881) | Grasslands soil microbial communities from the Angelo Coastal Reserve, California, USA - 14_0927_05_20cm (SPAdes) (version 2) | ecosystem: Environmental > Terrestrial > Soil > Grasslands... | reverse complement strand
TGGAAGAACCCTATCCAGCGCCACGGAGCACCCAGCCGGCGCAGCAGATACGCCACCGCCGTCGCCTTGTAACCGTGGGTCTGCACGATGGACGGTCGCCAGCGGCGCAGCACGGTTCCCACGTGCGAGGCCAGGCGCCAGTCGACCGGCCCGCGGTCTTCCACGATGCAATGCCGAACGCCGGCCTCCTGTAGATAGGGGGCGAATGCCGAGGGCGGCTGGCCCCGCCGATGAAACACAACGACCAGGCAATCGGTCCCCGCACCCTGCAGTCCACGCGCCAGCGCAGTCAGCTGGCGCACCGGACCGGAAACCGTTCCGGGGATCGCTTCGGGAGGAACCAACGCAGCGATGCGTTTCGGGAAGGCGCCTGGCTCGTCGGAGCGCACGGTGTGACCTCGGGGCTACGGCACAGAACTATGGGAGCGGGGTGGCGCCGCTCTTGACACCCGCGCCGCAGCGTCGGTCCACCCGCGTTGGCCTACTCCGTCCAGCTGCAGGGTGTGACGCCAGGGCTTGGTCAAGATTTTTCTTCTCCTCACAAGACAATCGATCACGGTCAGGTCGCCTGCCACATTGAACGTGTGTACGCCTACCACCGTCGGGTCTCGGGTGGGGACTATCTTGTCCACCTCCACTTCTCGATAGGTATCAGGGTTCAGCTGGAGGATGCGATTGATCGAAACGGCGTACCCGTAGCGCCTGGAGCAGTCCTGAGCTGGTCTATAGAACTGTCCGTCGTTCTCGAAAATCCGCCCTGCCGGCCGGGCCGAGCGAACATCGCTCTTGACGGGGTTGGCACGATGCGGCGTCCAGGGCCCCAACGGTGAATCGGCGTAGAAGAGGTGGAGTTCCACCGACGTCCCGGCACCAGAGACCGGAATGCCGGCGAACAACCACCACTTGCCAAACACGAACGCTGGTGTGGGATCTGAGGCCGCCAGGCCAGAAAGCAGCACGCGTTCCAATTTCCAGCGCGACGGAAAGGTGACGCAATGGTACAGTTCGACCCGATGATGCCCGGCCGTCTCCGGTATCATGAAGAATTCGCCATCCCACTGGAACACAAACGGGTAGGACAAGTGATAATCCTTCTCCAAGATGGGAATCGGCCCGGCGGTCTTGCCTGCGTTGTCGACAACGCTCAAGACAATCGTTCCCTTATAGTGCGAAAGGGGCGCTTCCTCGTGGAAGATGTAGTACTCGTTCCCCACCCGAACGGGAAAGGGATCGGCCCAATACCGATCCACTGGAGGAACCAGCGTATGAAAGGGTCCCGTCGCCGGTCGATCGCCTCTGCCGTGTCGATAGGCCAGCGTCCAATGCTCACGATACAGCGTCCTCATCCATTTGTCGGAAGCGTAGCGTCGCACGAGACGGGTCCCTGCCTGTAACATTTCCAGATTACCCGGAGCGCCGGCCGGACCACCTGATGGAGTGTCGGCAACGTCACTCGGGGGGCTCGCCGCGAGCCTCTGGACGAATGCGTCGGGATCTGCCGCCAGGCGCTGAAGGTTCCTCGCCAACCCGGCGGAGATTCTCCAGTACAGGCGACTCTTGCTGCGAGATACCGAACGCCGATCGGTGGGTGCGACAGACAAATACAGCAGATGCTTCCCGCCATACCCCTTCCACTGCACACACAGGCGCGTTTCAGTGCTTGGCCTCCCTTCGATGACCTCCCAAAACCCCGGCGTGGACTGTGTTCTCGGGTCGCCGCTGTGACCGAATGGCATGCTCCAAACACCATACGTGGACCGGTCGGCCAAGCCCGCATCCGGCAGCAAACAGAAGGGATCCAGCACCACGTCAATGTGTGCTTCTTCAAGCGCGCGAACCAGCGCGGTCTGCCGGAGATTGACGACACGACAACCGGGGAGCGCGGATTGCAAGCCGATCGGGACAAGAGCGTCCGCATCGCTGCGAAACAGGGAACGATCTATCCGCTCGTACAACGAGAAGAGCACGTGGCGCAGTGTCCGCCCCTCTGTACGGGCCGCGAGCAATGCCAGCACGACGGTCGCGACCTTGGATTCCTCAACTGCCTGCAGGCACTTGTACAACCAGTTGGGAATCGTTCTGCCATCTGTGACGAGTAGCAGGTGGAGAGGTGCGCGGGACGTGTGCTTCATCAGCAGTCATCCGCTCGCCAGTGTCACCGCTCTGCGGAAGGCCTGGTTCGTGTGGTGCAATTCCTCCTGCGTGGGCGGAATATCGAGGATGAATGACCGATACCCGACGGACATATAGCGCGACAACTCGTCCCCGACCCGTTCGTAGCTTCCCACGAGGTACGGGCACATCGTCTTGTAATTCTGGAAGGGCACCAGCCAGTACGGGCTCTCGCCTGGCGCCGTGGTGTGCGCCAGCTGTGACAGCTGTCCGTGCCACACGGAATCCGAGACCTTCATGGCCAACTGATGAGTCAGCTGACCCTTGCGGTCCTCGGGAAAGCGCTGTCGCGCGACGCGCCATGCTTCATCGCCATCTTCGCGGGCGATGATCCCCACTCTCACGCCCGCACCGACTCCCTCGTCCGGGGCGACCTCCTCGCCGGGCGCCTTCGGGTACTTGACGGCCGTGGCGCCGATCGCCTTCGCCGCCACCAGCCCGGCGTCCGACGAGCCCGACACGAAGATCCCCGGAAACAGGTCGCCCGGCAGGGAGGGCGTGAGCTTGAGATTCTTGACCTGGTAGAACGTGCCGTCGTAGGACACGGCGGAGCCGCGCAGCAGTTCCCGGATGATGAGCGTGTACTCGATGAGCCGATCGTACCGTTTGTCGTGGGGCGTCGTGTCGTTCAAGGCCACCAGGTCGTTCTTGAATCCCCCGGCGACCATGTTCAGATAAATGCGTCTCCTGTGCATGTGGCCCAGCGAGGCCACCATCTTCGCAACGGCGTACGGGTGCATATAGATGGGCTGGACCGCGACCAAGGGACACAGGGAAGTCGTGTTTTGGATGATGCTGTGCGACACCAGCCAAGGATCAAGCAGCCGGTTGTCGGAATACACGAGGATTCCTTTGCAGCCGGCTTGCTCACTCCAGCGCGCCACATCGGCCACCCGCTGGACGTAGGTCTCGGGATCGCCCTCGCTGGACTGCACGCAGGTCGAAAACACCTCGAGACTCACGTCGGTCAGGCGGTCCACGCCGCTGCTCATGCTCGCTCCTCTCTGCCTCACCGCTGTCGGGTCCAGACCCAACTCGCCGGCCGTCATGTGCATGGGCGGTGCCACGAGACTTCTTGGTGGGGCAGCGGGCCGGGAGCCCGCATCGGAACACGCCTGATGCGTTCCCGCTACAACGCGTGGGGCTTCGCCTCAACGCACCGGCCGCTCACGTACGAACATCCCTCTCTCCGCCAATGCCGCCGCGGCGTCATAGACTTCGCGCGCCCGCAGCAGCGTGAGACGCAAAGACCCCACGCGCCGCTCACGCCAAGCGTTGCGCCGCTTCAGCTCACCGACCAGCGGGCTCATGTCATGGTCGAGGCGCGGTGAAAAGAGCCGCAGGTTGGAGACCCGCACCGTCCCCTCCGGGTCCTTCCAGCGCATCGGATACCGCTCCTGAGTCAACACCGGAACCGTGAGCCGTGGCTCGAGGTCCTCGGCTACGAAATAACAGAAGGTCATGGTGTTCGCCGGCACTCCCGCCAGCAGAATCTTGCCGTCGTAGTCGAGCAACTTTCCATACGGCGTGAGCCGTCCACACGGAGTGTCGGCCAGCTCGTGACCGGCGATGATGGCGTCAGCCCTGCTTCCCCAGACGGCCACCGAGTGCGTTGGATGGACGCTGCGAACGACTCCCGGAGCGCGCCGGAACACTTCGGTGATGAGCCCCATCCGCGACACGGTATGACGCGCGTCGAACACGGGCTCACCCGTTGCGTACTCGACGGCGCTGCCTTGGAACGGAATGGTGGGCATCATGAGCGTCCCACCCGGTCCGACGACCTCCTGCAGTGCCCGAATGACGTCCACCGGGCCGCCGTGGAAGCCCAAGAATTTGTCGAACGCGCTGTGAACCATCAGCACGTCGCCGGGGAGGACACCGAGTTGCAACAGGACGCGCGGCAGGTCGGCCGGCGTGAAGGCAAGAAACCTTTGGTGGTAGGCCCGCACGAGGCGCTTCAGCCCCCGCTTCACCCCGGGCGGCAGCACCCTCGAGGCGACCGTCCTCACGCGCGCTCGGATCGCCGCAGTCACCTCAGACCGGCCGCCGCGTTCGCAGCGACGGCGGGCTGGGTCACGGCCCGGGAACGTCCGACCTGTCCTCGTGTGATCGCCTTGGCCACGCGCCGGGCCGCCGCTCCGCATCCCGCAACGAACCGATACAGCGGACCGAAGGCACGCAACGACGTGAGTCCAACAAAGTAGAGACCTGGCACGCTGCTTTCGAACCAATGATTCAGGACCGGGCTCCCCCTGTCCGTCGCGATGGTCGCCCGGACCGAAGGGTGAATCATCGTCAGCCTGTTGACGTCGACCGTGTATCCGGTTGCGAGGAGGATATGATCCGCGCTGACCGTCGCCCCGTCCGAAAGGGTTGCTTTGAGCCTCCCGTGTGCTACCTCGAGCCTCGCCACCGTCCGGCGCTCGCGCAGGGTCACCTTGCCGAGGACTCTATTCCGCAACCAGTCGGTCGCCCCGGAATGGTACTTCGCGTTATAGGCGTCCTTCCACGGCTGCGGGAATCGATAGAACAAGATTGGCCGATGGTCCCACACCCAGTTGATCCAGCCAGGTGCGATGCCCGCATCCGGGGCCAGGATCCGCTCCAGGGTGCTGCGCGTGCCCGACCGATCGGGCTCCAACCACTGGACGGGCCGCCGTGATACGACCTGCACCGTGGCACCAGCTTCGTGGAGCAGCGCGGCGAACTCGATGGCGCTCTGTCCGCCGCCGATGACGACGACATCCCGTCCCTTGAATCCGGCGAAGTCCCGGTGGTCGGAAGAATGCGAGACCAGTTCAGTCGGCAGGCCGGCGAATTGTTCCGGTCGATGGGCATAGTGATAGGGTCCGATCGCCATCACGACCGCCTGACTCTCCACCTCGCGCCCATCCTGCAGCGTTAGCAGATACCCGGTATCCTCACGCTCGATCGATGATACGTAGGTCTCATCGACCTCAGGGACCGCCCGTTGCTGGAACCAGAGGCCGTAGTCAATAAACGTCTGAAGCGGCACGGGATGAGTGCGGTCGCGCCCAGCGTCCCGGGCGAACCGTTCGAACCCGTAGTCTCCACCTGGATCGGAGAGGTTGGTCGCCCACCAGTGCGATCGCAGCAGCATGCCTTTCGGCATGTGCTCGCGCCACATCTCCAACGTCTTGCCGAAGACGGCGACTCGCAGGCCTCGGCCGAGGAGATGCGCCGCCGTGGAGAGCCCGTAGGGACCGGCGCCGACCACCACCACGTCGAATGTGGGCCTCACGATCAGTTCTTCCTCGCGCGAGATGTCAAACTCCTGATGCTGGCCTTGACCGCGCGAAGCCGATCCTCCCAGAGGCGGGATGCCAAGCTCCTAATCGCGTCGCGCGCAAAGTTCGTCGTGGCCATGACTGCGGGACGGAGATCGGTCCACTGCAGGTAGTCGTAGGCGGTCGGTCTGAGAAACGACATCCCGAAGTCCCAAACCGTCCGTACCGGAGGTGTAATGCCAGGCCTGCCTCGCTGCCGCAGGGCGGCCAGCGTCGTCGTGATGTCCCCGCCCAGATGGCGCATCCAGCCGCCGATCCGGTAGCCGGCGACTCGCTCGATGGGACCACCGCTCGCCCATTGATAGAGGAGGTACGGGAAATCGACGCCGGCGCGCACCGCGATCTCGACTGAGGCGGAGAGCCGCGGGTTGATCTCCATCAAGTACGGCACGCCGGCCGCGTCACGGCGAAACTCCACTTCGCAGTAGCCCTCGAGGTTGATCTCGCGTACGAGCGATTCGGCGTAACGCCCCGTGTCAGGGGGAATGGCGATGCTCTGGCGCAGGACCGAGTTCCCGCCCAGGGGCGGACTGGTGCGCTTGGCCCACTGGGCGAAGCGCGCGTACACTGCGCCATCGGCATACAGGAAACTCACCGCCTCGCGCCTTCCGGTGAGCAGTTGCTGGACCAGCGCGACCTCCCCGAAGCGGGTCACGGCCTCGACGGCGTCACGCAGCTCGGCGGCAGTGACCGCGAGCTGGGCACCCAGGCGCGCGCCCTCGCGTCGGTTCCACAACCAGGATTCGCTTGGCTTGATCACCGCCGGGAGTCCGATCTCCTCCAGCGCTCGAGCGACATCTCCGCCGTCGCGCACGACAACCTCGCGCGGGACAGGCACCTCGAGGCGCCGCGCCACCTCGAGCGTCCGCTCCTTGTTGATCGCGGTCGCCAGCGCCTGTTCGGGTGCGAGCGCCAAGCGGAGTCGCTGCTCGAGCCGCGTTCGATGCCGACGCAGCAGGGCGATGGTAGCGTCGTTGGAGGCGATGAGCACTCGCGCGCCGGTGCGATCCAGCCACTGCTCGAGGAGGGCGGCGTAGGCGTCGGTCCCTTCCTGGGCCGGAAACACGAACGCTCCCTGACACCAGCGTGATGCAAAGGCGGGTGCCTCAGGGTGTGTTTCCGCTGCGGCGATCGCCAGCCCCCGCCGACCGAGCGACCGCACGGTCACGAGCGCCTGGCGCAGTGACGCGTCGAGCACGAGGGCGTCGCATTTCATCGTAGCCGAGCGGCGGCGCAAGAACTGCGCCGGACTCCGAGCATAGTGGCCACTGTTGCGCCGTTGCATCGAACTCGTGCGGCTCGATCTCCCGATAGGGCGGGCGATGGCGCCAGCAGGCCCGCGCGTCATCGGGCCAGCACCAGGAGTCTCCATTGCCCCCCGAGACGAACCGCCCAGTCCTCGTGAATCGCAAAGAGAACCCGACTCGGCAGGCTCATGATGGCTCGCGCGACGAAGCCGGCGACGCGCCGCGCCAGTATCCAGGGGTTCTGCTTGTTCTCGTTCCACACGTACCGGAGAGAGTTCGCCTGCCACGTATACACGTAGTCGACGACCTCGTAGCCGACGTCTCTCAACATCTCGAGCGCTACCTCCTTGGTGAAGTAGTGAAGATGTCCGTACGCCGCTCGGAAGTCGCAGAGCCTGCCGAGCAAGACGTTTCGCACTGAGAGATCGAGTGGAATGTGGAGGATCGTGTACTCGGCCTTGGGCCGCAGGTCGCGCAGAAAGCTGAAGTAGTCCTCGAGGTGTTCCAGGACGTCCATGAGCAAGAGGAGATCGAAGTGCGCATCCTTCTCTTGTCTGATATCCGCCAGCTTGAACTGCAGCCGTTCGCTCGACAGACGGCGCGACCGCGCAAAGGCCTGCGGCGAGATGTCGTAGCCCCAACAGCGGCACCGACCCTGCAGTCCCTCATGTACCAGCCGCAGCACCTCTCCGGCTCCACAGCCCACATCGCAGATCGTGGTGGGCGCGAGCTTGTTCCGAGCGATCATCTGAAGGACGTACTTGGCCTTCCACGGCGATTCGTCGGCATGCCACAACGGATTCTTGACGAGGTATTCGCCACTGAGGTACTGGTCTCGAATCATCGCGGCTGCTCGCTCGCGTCTCGCGCGTCCGCCCGGCGCCGGGCGGCGCCGCGCGTGAGGTCGACCACCACGCGCTGGGGGCCGGCCGCCGACACCGCTCGCGTCGCCTCGGGGGAGGCGTTGCCGACCACCAGCACCTCGGCGTGCGCCAGCAGCGTCTCGACACTCTCGCACAGCAGGGACGCGATGTGCGGGATCTCTTCGTCGATGTAGCGGCGGTTCGCTCCTCGCAAGCGGGCCACGGCGACGCTGGGATCGAGGATGCGCACGTCGCATCCCTTCCCGATGAGCGTTTCGACGAGCGTGACCATGGGGCTCTCTCGGAGGTCGTCGGTGCCGGGCTTGAAGGCGAGGCCCACGACCCCGATCCTCCGCTTCCGCGTTGCCAGCACCGCCTCCACGGCGCGGCGAATCTGCCCTTCGTTCGAGGGGAGGATCGCGGCGAGCAGCGGGACGGAGACGTCAGCGGCGCGGGCGGCGTACACCAGGGCGCGCAGGTCCTTCGGCAGGCACGAGCCGCCGAAGGCGAAGCCGGGACGGAGATACGCCTCCGAGACGTTCAGTTTCCGGTCCATCAGAAAGATCCGCATGGCGTCCTCCGCGTCGGCCCCGAGCGCCGCGCACAGGTCGCCGATCTCGTTGGCAAAACACACCTTGAGCGCATGGAACGCGTTGGACACATACTTGACCACCTCCGCCGTCGTCACACTGGTGTGGACAACGGGGGCCTCCACCTCACCATACAGCGTGCGCAGCACCGCGGCCGTCCCGGGGTCGACGCACCCGATCAGCGTGAACGGGGGATGCGCAAAGTCGCGGATGGCGGAGCCCTCGCGCATGAACTCCGGGTTCACGGCCACTCGCAGCGACGGCCCCAGCTCCCGTCCCGCGCCGGCGTGGATCGCGGGGATGAGCACCCGCTCGGTGGTCCCAGGGAGCACGGTGCTTCGCAGCACCACGGTGTACGGTTCCTCGCGCGCGGTCAGCGACCGGCCGATTTCTTGGCCGACGCGCTCCAGCGCATCCACGCGGAGCTGCCCGCTCGGCCCCCCCGGGGTCCCGACACAAATCAACCCGATCGTCGCATGCCGCACGGCCTCGGGGGTCGAGATCGTCCCCCGCAACCGCCGCGTCGCAACGACTTCGCTCATCAGCGCTCCGAGGCCAGGCTCCACGACCGGCGACGCCCCGTCGTTGATCATGGCGACCTTCTCTTCGTCGATGTCGACGCCGATCACCTCGTGACCCGCTTTCGCGAGGCAGGCGGCCGTCACGGATCCCACGTAGCCGAGCCCGAACACGTTAACGCGCATGGGGGATCACCTCCTCGCATCGGGCCTCGAACTCTCGAGCCACGTGCGACCACGAGTACCGCTGCTCCACCAGGCTCCGTCCGGCGCCGCCCAGCGCGCGGCGGCGGGCGGGATCCCCGAGCAGTGCGACGACCGCGTCGGCGAACTGCGCCGGATCGTCCGCTTGTACGAAGTGCGTCCCCGGCGCGAGCGGCAGGCCCTCCGCCCCCACGCTCGTGGACACCACCGCCTTTCCCATCGCGAGGGCCTCGAAGATCTTGAGTCGCGTCCCGCCGCCGACCCGGAGCGGCACCACGTACACGGCTCCTCGAGCGACGTACGGCCGGACATCATTCACGGTCCCCGTGATGCGGACGCCCGGGACCGCCGCCAGCCGCTGCACCCGGGGACCGGGATTCCTCCCTACCACGGTCAACGATGCCTCGGGCGCTGCGGCGCGGATGCGGGGGAAGACCACCTCGACGAAGTGCGCGATGCCGTCCTCGTTGGGGAACCAATCCATCGCGCCGGTGAACACGAGCGCCCCGGACTGCTCCCTCGATCCGTTGGGCGTGTAGTACGCGGTGTCCACACCGGTCGGGACGGCGCGGATCCTGGCCCGGGGCGCTTGGGCGGCTAACACCGAGCGATCCGCTTCGGAAACGGCGACCGTCAGTGGTAGCCGTGTGCAGGTCCGGGCCTCGTAACGACGCATCTTCCGCCACTCGAGCTCCAGGAGGGCGCGCCGCCACGGGCGCGACTCGGCCCGGCTCAGCCGCTTCCAGATCATGTGTTCCACGTTGTGAGCGAACAGGACGGTCGCGACTGGGCCCTCGAGCGGGACGTTCGGTGTGGTAATGAGGAAGTCGGCCACGCAGAGATCGAACGGCTCCGCCCTGAGGAGTCGCGTGACCTGCGTGCGCACCGCCGGGCTGCGCCACTTGCGGATATGGACTGGAAGCGGCGAGAGCCAGGATCTCACCAATGCCCGGGCGAAGCGGGCACTCCCATGTCTCGGGGCCGCGTACGGCAACGATATCACCCGCTCGCATGCCGCCAGGGGGGCCGCAAGCCCGCCCGGATCGTCCTGCGGGCCGTGCGCCGTCACCACCGTCACGCGATGCCGACGGGCGAGCTCGGCGATGATGTGGAAGCTCCGCAGTCGCCCGCCGCTGTCGAGCGGCCAGAGCCCGTCGACCTTCACCCAGAGGATGCGCATTTGCCTTCCACGGGCCGCATCACGTCCGCGACGTCCTCGCCATCCACGAAAATCCGCTGCCAGATCTCGAGATTCACGAGGAGCCAGAGGCGAAGGCCGTGCTCCGCAGTCCCCAGGCGGTGCTCCTGGGCGAGCCGCCTGAGGAACGCCTCCTGGAACCTCCCTCGCTCGAGTGCTCGCGGTCCCAGAACGAATTCGCACACAACCGGCCAGAACCGATCGCGAAACCACCGATTCACGGGAACCGGAAAGCCCACCTTCCGTCGTGTCAGAATTTCACGGGGCACGAGATCCCGCAGCGCGGCCCGGAGCACGGCCTTCGTCTGCCAACCCCACAGCTTCCTGCGGCCCGGGATCGCCGCGGCGCGCTCGACGAACTCATGATCCAGATAGGGTACCCGGCTCTCGATCGATGCGGCCATGCTCATTTGATCCTGCTTCATGAGGAGCTCGACCAAGTACGTTTGGACATCCGCGTGGCCCATCCGCTCCAGCGTGCCGCCGGTCGCCTCTTCGTAGGCGCGGAGTCCCTCGGCGTAGGGGTCGCGCGCGCTGAGGAGGTCCGGGTCGGACAGCAGGTGGGGCTGGACGGCCAGCGGGAAAACGGCCCAGTTCTCGAAGAACAGCTCCCGCGGACCCGGCCCGACCGCGAGGAACGTCCGCGCGGCGTAGCGACGCACCGGCTTCGGGAGTCGGCTCACCAGCCGCTTCACCTTTCCCCGCAGGGCCGAAGGGGTCAGGGCCCAATAGGCTCGCCCGAGCCGCTCGTTCCAGGCCGTCACCCAATAGCGGTCGTAGCCAAGGAAGAGTTCATCGGCCCCCTCCCCGGTGAGCACCACCTTGACATGATCCCGCGCCAGGCGCGAGACGAAGTAGAGCGGGATGCTCGACGGAAACCTGATCGGCTCGTCTTCATGCCAGACGAGTTGGGGCAGCGCGCCGAAGAACTCCGCGGGGGCCACCACCAACTCGCGGTGCTCCGCCCCGACCGCGCGGGCCGCAAGACGGGCGTAGGCGAGCTCGTTCGCCTCACGGTCGGCAAAGCCAACGGCGAAGGTGCGGATTGGCTCCTTGACCATCGGCGCCATCAGGGCCGCCAGCCCGCTCGAATCGATCCCTCCCGACAGGAACAGCCCGAGCGGCACGTCGCTCATGAGGTGACTCCGGACCGCCTCCGCCAGCCGGACACGCACGTCGCGTCCGCAGGCCTCGAGCGTCCCCGGTGCACCGTTGTCGGTCGTGATCGGCATCCGCCAGTAGCGACGTTGCCGGGGTCCATCGGCGCATGACCACGCGAGGGTCCGCCCCGGCAAGAGCTTGTGCACCCCGCGGAAGAACGTCTCTTCGCCGGCCACGAATCCTCTCGCCAGGAACTCGGGAAGGATCGCCTCGTTCAACGCCGGGCGAACCGATCCTCCGGCAAGAATCGCCTTGATCTCCGACGCGAACACGAGCTCCTGATCGGTCCACGCGTAGTAGAGCGGCTTGATGCCGAGCCGGTCGCGCGCCAGCAGCAACCGCCCGCGCTTCCGGTCCCACAGCGCAAACGCAAACATCCCCCGGAGCCGCTCGACGCAGCGCTCCCCTTCCTCCTCGTACAGATGCAGGATCGTCTCGGTGTCGCTGCGGGTTCGATAGCAGTGACCGCGCTGCTCCAGCCCGGGCCGCAGGTCGGCGTGGTTGTAGACTTCGCCATTGTAGACGATCCACACCGTTCCATCCTCGTTGGCCATCGGCTGACGGCCTCCGAGCACATCCACAATCGCGAGCCGGCGCATCCCCAGGCCCACCGGTCCCTCGATCCACAGCCCCTCGCCGTCGGGCCCGCGGTGGCGCAGCACGTCCCGCATCCGCTTGAGACGCGCCTCGTCCACGGTGTCCCGCTGGTTCAGTTTGACGATCCCCACGATCCCGCACATGCCCTCGTCCTCAACCTCGCGAGACAGAACTCGAGCGGCGCGATTTCACGGCGTGCTCCAATGGCCGCCGGAGTCCTACGGCGGTCCTCGCATCGGCGCTCGCGGCAGGCCCACGGTGCAAGGGACGTGCCCCTGCGTGGATCGTTGCGCGATCGCGACACCCGCCCACCGAGAGCGCGCTGGCCCGGGCTGGTCTCGCTCTTGCTTCCACGCGTAGGCTGTGCGTCACGTGGCGGTAGTTCCCGAAGCGACAGGGTCCGGTACACATGACGAAGCGCGGGCCCTTGATCACTCGCTCCTGCGCGGCGTGGCCTGGACTGCGGCGGCCAAATGGGCCAGCCAGGCGCTCAGCTGGGTCTCCTGGCTCATCGTCGCTCGCTTGCTCAGCCCCGAGGACTACGGGCTCGTCGGTATGGCCGCGATCTACCTCGGGCTCATCACGCTGCTCTCCGAATTTGGGCTGGGCACCGCCGTGCTGGCGATCCGCGAGCTCAGCGTGGAGCAGATCAGCCAGCTCAACGGGCTAGCCGTGCTCTCGGGGCTCGCCAGCCTGCTCCTGTCCTGTGCGGTGGCGATCCCTTTGGGGCAATTCTTCCACGCTCCCCAATTGCCGCTGGTCGTCGCGGCGATGAGCACAACCTTTGTCATCACGTCGTTCAAGACCGTGCCATTCGCGCTACTGCAGCGCGACCTGCGCTTCAAGGCACTCGCTGTCATCGACCTCGTCCAGGCGGTGATTCTGGCCGTGTGCATGGTCGGATTTGCGGTGGCAGGATTTCGGTATTGGACGCTCGTCTGCGGCGCGGTGCTAGGCGCGCTGCTCTCGACGGGAGCGCTCCTGCGGCTGAGGCACCTGCCGTTGGCGTGGCCGCGGCCGAAGTCGCTGAAGCACGCCATGACGCTGAGCTTCGACGTCCTCATATCCCGCCTGTGCTGGTACGCCTCGGCAAACGCGGATTTCCTGGTAGCCGGGCGGGTCCTGGGAAAGGCTGCGCTCGGCTTCTACAACGTCGGCTGGACCTTGGCCAGCGTCCCGGTGGACAAGATCACGACCCTCGTCGCTCAGGTGACGCCCGCCTTCTTTTCGGCGGTGCAGAGCGACCCTCCAGCACTGCGGCGCTACGTCCTCAGGATTACCGAAGGCATCGCACTCATCACCTTTCCCCTCGCCGTCGGCCTCGCGCTCGTGGCCCGGGACTTCGTTCTGGCGCTGCTCGGCACCAAGTGGGAGGCCACGATCGCGCCGCTGCGGCTCCTCGCCGCCTATGCGGCCGTTCGCTCGATCATGCCACTCTTGCCTCAGGTGCTCCAGATCATCCGGGATGCGCGGTTCGAGATGTGGCGAATGGTCGCCGCTGCCGTGGTTATGCCCACGTGCTTCTACGTGAGCGGGAATCGGTGGGGGACGGTCGGTCTCGCGACGGCTTGGCTGCTCGTGGATCCCATCATCGCCTTGCCGCTTTACCGGCGTGTGTTCTCCAAGATCGTGCTGTCCCCCAAGGCGTACCTCCTGGCGCTGTGGCCGGCGCTGAGCGGGACGGCGCTGATGGCGGCCGCGGTGCTCGCGGTCGAGGTGCTCTCCGGCAGTGCATGGACTCCGAGCCTGCGACTGGCTGCTCAAGTCGCGGCGGGGGTGATCAGTTATGGGCTCGCCTGTCTGCTGTTGCACCGGGAGCGGCTCACGGCATTCTTCGAGCTCGTCGGGGCTGCGCGCGGCAGACGCGAGGGGTCTCTGTGACCACGCCCGCCGGCGAGGGGCCGAGCGACACCCGCCGGCTGCTGGTCATCACGTACGACTTCGGTCCCGATGGTCCCGTCGGGGGTTTGCGTTGGGCAGGCATCACAAAGTACCTCGCGCGGCTGGGCTGGGACGTTTGCGTCCTCACGGCCGCTCCTCCGTTCGGAGGCGCAGCGGCGATCGGCGTGCAAGTGGAGCGGTGTGCGCGTCTCTGGACGGTGGGCGACGGCTACCGGCTGGTACGCCGGCTGATCTTCGGGGAATCGCTCGGGTTGTGCCGGAGTATATCGCACGGTGGGCCTCCCGGGGGGCGGCCGCGCGATCTGCTGCGCCAGCTGCGTAATGAGGTCGCGACGTTCTTGAGCCTTCCGGACGAAAGCCATGGCTGGATGCTCCGAGCCGCGCTGCACGCGCGCTCGGTGATCCGGCGATTCCAGCCGCGGGTGGTGGTGAGCAGCGGCCCGCCGCACTCCGCCCATCTGGTGGCCGCGATGGCCACTATCAGGAGCCCTGCAGAGTGGTTGATCGATCTGCGCGATCCGTGGGCGGGACCGCTCCCGAAGGTCTGGCAGTCGCATCGGAGACTCGGGACCCGCGTGTTTCGCGCCATCGCGCCGCGACTGGAGCGCCTCGCCTTCGGGGTGGCGGATGGGGTCATTGCGAACACGCCGCAGCTGGCCGAGGTGCTGGCGGCGAAGTATCCCAACGTGCCGGTGGTGTGCGTCCCCAACGGGGTCGACCCGGATGGCGTGCCGCCACCGGCGCGCCATCGGTATCCGGGGTTGAGCATCGCGTACACCGGCCGATTGTACGCAGGCCGTGATCTCGGGCCGGTGATGCGGGCACTTGGGATTTTCTTCCAGCATCATCCAGAGGCTGCCCGAGCCGGGTCAAAACTGCGCATCGCCGGTGACGCCGATTCACGCCACGCTCAGGTATTCAACGACGCCGTCGCGGTCGCAGGCGTCGAGCAGTATGTGGAGGTGCTGGGCCTGCTGTCCCGCGCCGACGCGCTCGACGTCGTGTCCCGGTCGCGCCTGGCCGTGGTCCTGGCCCAGGACCAAGAGCTGCAGATCCCCGCCAAGCTCTATGAATCGGTGGCGATGGGCGTCCCCACGCTCGTCGTGGCGCCGGCGGGCAGTGCCGCGGCGGTCGAGGGAACCCGCCTCGGTGCCGTCGTTCGCGATTCGGGCGATGTCGAGGGAATCGCTTGCGTACTCGAGCGGCTCTGGCAGGACGGCTCGCCAGAGCGATCTTCCTGCCCCGTACCGATTACCTACGACGCGATCGCTCTGCTCGTCGACCAGGTCCTCGGGATGAGCCTTCCGCCGGCTTCGGCGCGCCAGGGGGTCCTGGCGGGTTTATGACGCCCAGCACCATGAAGGTCGTGACAGGCGATCGGGCCAGCGCCGAGGAAGCGCGGATCCGTGCCGCGTACGCCAGGCGGGGAGGCGCATGGCGTTACGACTGGGGCAATCCGGCGTACGTCTTCATGATGCACGATCTTGAGCGTCGCGTGCTCGCCGCACTGCGCCGGTCGAGGCTCTGGCCGCTGGACGCGAGACGCATCCTGGACGTCGGGTGCGGCACAGGCTACTGGCTGCACCGTCTGATCGCGTGGGGAGCACAGCCGCGACATGCTGCCGGCATCGACCTGCTGCGCGACCGAGTCCGCGGTGCGGCGCGGCGCTGTCCGCCGGACATCGGGCTGTTCTGCAGCAGCGCGGTGGCCTTGCCGTTCCGCACCGCCAGTTTCGATCTGGTCACGCAGTTCATGGTCTTCACGTCCATTCTCGACGCCGATGTGCGGCGTTGTGTCGCGGAGGAGATGGTTCGTGTTCTCACACCCGCGGGGGTCATTCTCTGGTATGACTTCTGTGTGCCAAACCCTCGCAACCCCGATCTCCGCCCCGTCAAGGCCGCAGAGATCAGGCGCCTGTTTCCCGGGTGTTCTGTGGAGCTGAACCGGGTGACGCTGGCCCCGCCGGTGGCACGCCTCGTCGCGCCCCTTTCGTGGACGCTGTGCTTGCTCTTGAACCTGGTCACGCCGCTGCGAACGCACTACCTGGGCGTGATCAGGAGACAGTGATTTCACGCTGACTTCATGACGACGAAGACGTTGAAGGTCGGCCCGGTGACCGGGGGCGGCGTGAACGCTCGCCCGACGGGAGCGGGCGGCGTGCGGCCCGCCATGGGCAGTGCGATGTTGCCTCCCTCGTAGCTCCCGCTGGCCACCGGCGGCCCAAAGAAGTCCTGGACGTTCTGCACGACGTAGCGGTCTCCCACATTGAGCACCCCAGAGAGGTCCGCGCTGACTGTGGACTGCTGCGCCCAGTTGTAGACGATGATGTTCGCCCGCCCGGCCTCATATTGGTTGGGGCGCACGATCACGAGGGTGGGCGGTGCACCGCTCCCCTCATAACGGCCCGCACCAGTGAGTCCCGTTTGCGCTTCCCACGTCCTGAAGGCCGCCGGGGCGTTGGGTGACTGCTGCCAGGTCGACCGGGTTGAGACGCCGTAGAACCGGTTTTCCGACCAGGTCTGACCACTCACGCTAGAGTCGGTCAGCACCATCGGCCCCCCGTAATCATAGACCAGGTTGCCGCGCACGGTCGCCGAGGACCACCGGTTGATGTAGAAGCCGCCGACGAAGTAGTTGTTCTCCAGCAGGACATCGACGTTGGCGCGGGAGCCCTCGGTATATCCAATCTCGACGGCCACTTTGTAGGGACTGAAGCCCGACGCCACCTCCCGATAGGTATAATTGCCACGGACCACGATGTCGCTGGCGGCCGGGGTGCCGCCGATCAGGATTTCGTTGTTTCTGTTGACGGGCGTACTGATCGAGCCGTTGCCGAAGAGGACATTCCCTTCGATGTCGAACCCGTTCAGGCGGCCCTCCGCTGGCCGGGAATAGATGTGCAGACCGAACGCCTCGTTGTTGAACACGATGTTATCGGTGACGGTGACCGTGCCGGTCGCCACATCGTTTTGCAGGTAGAGGCCGTGGTCCAGGTTGAAATGTGTCCCGTTGTTGTAGATGAGGCAGCCGTAGATGGTGGTCTGGCTCGCGCTGGTGTAGAGTGGGGTAAAGCTCGCCACTCCCGTGTTTGGCCCGTCGTGAATGACGAGATTGATGAGGCGATTCGCAGTGCCGGCGTGGGCACCGACGAGATACTCGTAATCCGTGCCCGTGGCGGCTTGCCGTGCGCTCGTGACTTCGAAGCCCCAAAACCACGCATACGAGCCCCGGACGTCGAGGCTATTCGTCACGATCGCGCGCTCGCCGGGAAACTGGCGCACCACGATCGGGGCGTCGGCCGTCCCGGTCAGGTTACTGCGAAACCCAGCGCGATCGCTCCCCCCCGTGTAGCGACCGCCGCGCAGCCAGATCGTGCTGCCCGGCGTGACCGGTGTCGGCTGGTTCAAGGCCGTCTGCAGGTCCCACGGCTTGGTGACCGATCCGTCGCCCGACGGTGTGCCGCTCGGCGATGCGTAGAACTCGGGGCCGGCAGGGGCGCTTATCCCGGGCCTACCGGGACGGGCCTTGACGACGTCCTGCTGTGCGCAGGAGGCAAACAGCAAGGACCACCCGAGCGCGCAGCGCGCCCCGCCTGGGCGCCACGTCGTCCCATTCAACGGGGAGGTCCGCCACCCTCTCGCGCTCTTTTTTGCTCACCGGGAACGCAACGGGCGCGCCGTGTCGTCATGAGGACGAACACGTTGAACGTGGGCCCGGTCACGGGTGGTGGCTGAGCCGTGGTGGTTCCGAGCGGGATCGGGGGCGTGACGCCGACCATCGGCAATTGGACGGGGCGACCAGTGTAGAACCCGCCCGCCACGGGGGTGCCATAGAAGTCCTGGACGTTCTTCACCACGTAGCGGTCACCCACGTCGAGGATCCCAGAGACGTCTACGTCCACCGTGCTCTGCTGCGCCCAGTTGTAGACGATGATGTTCGCACGACCCGGCTCGTACCGGTTCGGGCGGACCACGATTTTGACCCCCGTTGGGGCGCTGCCCGCGTAGGTGCCCGGATAGGCGAATCCGGTGAGCGTGCGCCAGCCGTCAAACGTGGTGACGGTGCTGCTATCGTAGCGCCACGCCAGGTGCGTGGAGTCGCCAAAGAACGTGTTGCCGTTCCACGTCTGGCCACTGAGAGTCCCCATGTTCCACACCATGCCGCCGTCCGCAAAGTTGAACAGCGTATTTCCCGACACTGTGGCCCTCTCCCAAGCGCCCAGGTGAGACCATCCCCCGACGAAGTAGTTGTTGGTGAGGACGATGTCGTGGTTCACGACCAGATTGTAGCCTATGTCGGCCGCCTTGGTGTCGGCGTCATTGGTTCGGTAGGTGTAATTCTGATCGATGACGATTCCTGACGCGGGAAAGTGGCCGCCAACAAAAATGTCCGCGTCCGACGGCACGCCCCAGACGTAGTCGTTGAATGCGACATTGCCTTCGAGCGCGATGTTCTGGAGATACGGTCCAACCTTGGCGAAGCAGTGAAGGCCAAACGCCCAATTGTCGAAGACGATGTTATCCTGCAACAGGACGCTGCTCTGGCTCTGGCAGTAAATGCCGTGGTCCAGGTTGTCGGTCCGTCCGTTGTTGTAGGCGATGGATCCGTATACCTCGGCGTCGGTTGCCTCGGGCTGGATGAAAATCCCGCTCCCGGTCGCATCATGGACGACCAAATTGATGAACTTGGCCCCGGGCCCGTGGTCGTCGATGCCAAACAACTGGGGGGCCACCTGCGGGAGGGTGTGCACGACCTCGAATCCCCAATACCAGGTATACCCACCGCGGACCACGAGGAACTTCGTCACGGTCGCGCGCTCGCTCGGAAACTGACGTACCACGATGGGCGCGGCAGCGGTCCCAGTCAGATTGCTCACGTAGCCGCCGGAGTACGGACCGTCGGCGTACGTTCCTCCGCGCAACCAGATCGTGCTGCCCGGCGTCACTGCGGCCGGGCCGTCGAGGGCCGTCGCTAAGTCCCAGGGGTTCGCGAACGATCCGTCGCCGGATGGAGCGCCGGTCGGTGAGACGTAAAACTGCGAGGCGGGATCGAAGCGGCGGTCCGCGAGTAAGGGTGTCGCGCGGCCGCTATCGGGGCCAACCGCATCCGGCGATGCGCAGGCGGCGCATAGCAGCAACGGCGTGAGTGCGAAGCGCACCCAGCCCGGCTCGATGCGAGGCAACATGCGGGCGCTGACAGAGTGCATGGCCTGGGGAGCGGGCAGCAAGTTCCGCACCTGCGGCCCCCCCCTTCCTCAATTGTGCGAGCACACCCCTGTGCGCAATGCTCTGTGGCCCCGATGGCAACACCTGTCGCCGGGCGGCAGCGTCGCGGCCTTTCAGCTACGGTGGATTTCGTGCCACAGTTCGAATTCGGCCACGTGGAAGAGCTTCAGTGCGGCCTCGGGCTCGATGCGATGATCATTCTGCAAGACGCTCAGCATTGCCTCGACGTTGTAGATCCCCCGCTCACGGGCAGCCCGACTGGCCAGGATGTCGCGCAGGGGTTCGGCGAGGGCGCCGGTCATCCACAGGTGCAGCGACGTTGGAAAGCCCATCTTCTCGACACGATTTCTCACGGAGTCCGGCACACGGCCGCGCACACTTCTGCGAAGGAGGACCTTGTTCCAGGCGCCTTGCATTTTTTGATCTGCCGGTACGCGGAAGGCGAGGGAGACCAGGCGGTAGTCCATGAAGGGCAAGCGAGCCTCGAGGCCGTGGGCCATCGAGTTGCGATCTTCCAGCCGGAGATAATGAGGTAAGCGCGCCTGCTCGACGGAGCGTCTGAGCACGGCGTTCAAGTGGGAGTCCTGGTAGCCCTCGTCGGGTGCAGCGTGACGCTCGAGCAGATATGGTGCAAACCAGCCCTTGTGCTTGAAGCGGCGCCACCGCCGCCCGCCCGCGAGGCGGCGATACGGCGGGAGACGCCGCAGTTCCTGGTGGAACAAGCGACCGAGGGAGCGCAGGAACAGCTGCCCGGTGCTGGCCCCGTGCCAGGCGGCATACTCTTGGATCTCGTGCCACGCTCTGGTGACTTGGGCGGTGCGGAGCAACGTGTACCAGTGGTCGGGGAAGTAGCTCGGATAGCCCGCCAAGATTTCATCCGATCCCTGCCCGTTCAGCACGACCTTCACGCCGTTGCTCGCTGCCAGCTTCATCAGGTGGAACCCGGCGATCGGCGCCCCCGAGATGATCGGCTCATCCTGAAAGCGCAGCACCTCGGTCAGGCTCTCCCACATCGCTTCGGGAGTCAGCGAGATGCGTCGCAGTAACGCGCCGGTCTGTGCAAGGGTGTCGGCAATAAAGGCGCGCTCATCGAACGCGGACTCATGATAGCAAAAGGCCAGGAGCGGGGCCGCTTGACCAGCGGCGGTGGGACCACCCTGCCGGTTTCGCGCCATGGCACAAATGATCGCCGTGGAGTCGAGCCCCCCGGACAGACACACGCCCACCGGAACGTCGCTCCGCAGACGGATGCGCACGGCATCCTCGAGCAGCTCTGCGAACGCGTCTTCGACCCCTGAGGTCGGCTCCGGCTCGATCGCTGAAAGGGACCAATAGGCCCACTGGCGCCAGCGCCCATCGAGCCTGAGCTCGAACGCGCATGCCGGCGGGATCTGGTCGATGCCGGCGTAAAAAGTCGCAGCGGTCTCATCCAGTTTGCCGTCGAGGAGGAAGTCGGCGGACACCTGCCAGTTCGTTTCGCGCACATAGAGGCCTGAAGCCAGGATGGCCTTCACCTCCGAGGCGAGCAGCCAGCAGTCCTTGCCCCGGTGCACGAAGAGGGGCTTTACGCCGAACCGGTCCCGCGCGCCGAACAGCACGCCGCGGCGCCGGTCGTGGATGACAAATGCCCACATCCCGTTCAGCTTGGCGAGGCAGTTCGGGCCCCACTGTCGGTAGGCCGCCAGCAAGACCTCGGTGTCGCTGGTCGATCGGAAATGGTACCCGGCGGCCTGCAGCTCGTCGCGCAACTCGATGTAGTTGTAGATCTCGCCATTGAAGACGATGACCAGTTGGCCATCCTCCGAGCACATGGGCTGGTGGCCAGCCGGGCTCAGGTCCAGGATGGAGAGCCTGCGAAAACCGAACCCCACGTGGTGGTCGAGGTACAGGCCCGAGTCGTCCGGGCCCCGGTGGGCGATGCTCTGCGCCATCCGGGTCAGGACCGCCGCGTCTGCCGGTCGACCACCGAGGCCGAGCATCACTACCAGACCGCACATTTTCGACCACGCCTTTCGGTTCTCGCCGAGGGGCGCAGCCGCATAAACGGTGCCGCAGGTCTCCGGAGGGGGGGCACAAAAAAGACTCCCCCCGGCGTCGATGCCGGGGGGAGCGCGGAAAGCTGGCTCTATGAGATAGGCATCAGTGCCTCTCGTATGGCCCGATATCGACGGACGTGCCCGCGGGCCGGGCGACGCCGTCCAGGTCGAGCAGCGGCACGCAGCCGGTCACGCCGCTGGCACAGCTGATCGTGCCCGCGTCGATCGCCACCGCCCCGCTCTGGAGATGGTAATCCCCGCTCATGTTGCCGGTATAGTTCACAAAGAGGGCGCTGAATTGGGCGGCCGTCAACGTGAGGGTACCGGACTGGGTTCCTCCGCAGCAAAGGTCCAGATTCGCTGTGGAGTTATTGTAGACGATGTTGTTGTTGTAGACGTTGTGAGGACCGGCGGTCGGGTATTCGTAAATCCCCCGGCCGTTGTTGACCGCAATGTTGTTGTTCACGGTCGTGTAATCGTCCGACGTGATGCCGCCGTCGGCGGCGATTTGAATGCCGTATTTGCAGTTGGCCACCACGTTATTGGAGACGATCGAGCGCGTGGCGCCGTGGTAGTGGGTGATGCACGCGGCGGACACCCGGGTGACGATGTTGTTCATGATGACGCTACTTGGGCCGCCTGTGTAGATGCCGTGAATGAGGTTCGAGCCGGTGCCCATGGCGATGTTGTCGACCACGTTGCCGATGATTTGAATGCCGGTCTTGCTGTAGCTGCAGCAGTCCCCGAGGATGCCGGCGTAGCCGCCGGTGCCCGGCAGGTCGTGGACGCGGTTGCCGATCACCTTGTCGTAATTGCCGTTGACGCCGATGCCTTCGGAGCAGTTGCCGGTGACATCGAAGTTGATGATCTGGACATAGTCGCCGCTGTTCCAAATGGGGTCGCACCCCGAGCCATAAACCTTCGCTCCCCATTTCGTGTCCGAGACGTAGGAGATGGGCGCGGCGGCGGTCCCGCTCTTGGTCACCTTATTGCCGGAGTAGCTCCACGTGTAGTTGCCGGAAGCGAAATGGGCGTTGTCGCCCGGGCTCATGAGTTGGGAAACGCGCGCCATGGTGTAGCAGGGAGCGGTGGCGGTGCAGGGATTGCCATCCGAGCCCGACGGCGCGACGTAGTAATTCGTGCCAGTGCCCAACGTGTAAAGCGGCGTCGAGCTGCTTCCGAGAATCACGGTCACCGCGGCGCTCCCGGTGTGCACCCCGCTCGTCGCCGTGATCGTCGCCGTGCCGACCACGAGCCCCGTCACCAGCCCGGTGCCGCTCACCGGTGCCAGGGCCGGGGCGCTGGACGCCCAGGTGACCGACCGGCCCCTGAGCACGTTGCCGCTCGCATCTTTGAGCGTCGCCGTGAGCTGCACCGTGCCCCCGCCCGACACGGTGGTCGCCGCCGGGCTCATGGTCACGGAGGCCACCGGTGCCGGCGGGAGTGGGGTCCAAACCCCGACGGTGACGTTGCAGACGGTCGCACTGCCCCCATTGGTGTCAAGGCCGAGATGGTTCAGGGCGGGTACCGCCGCCTGCTCCGTGCGGAAGGCGAACGCGTTACCCAACAGCTGTTCGGTGGCGCCGGCGGGCGTCACGTAGATGTCGTAGCTATGGGAGGCGAGGTCGACGTCCAGGCGAAAGTGGTAGCTCGTGCCCGCCGTGTAGGGGATGGCGGTCGTGGCGGCATAGTCGCCCCCGTTGCGGGCGTCGATCGTGCCGGTGGAGTTGAAGCGCACGATGGCAGCCAGGTTGGTCCAATCCGCGGCGGGGCCGTTGGACAGGCCCACCGCGGCGTTCGTACTCGCGGTGGCGGCGGTGGCGTCAAACTGCGCCTCAAAGGCGCCGGTTTGCGTGGGGACGGGGCTGTTGCGCCAGATCCCCGCGCTGGTCAAGCAGTTGGGGGCTGTAACGGAGATGGCAGCCGTGCCGCTCTTGCCCTCGCTCGTTGCCGTAATCGTCACAGTCCCGGTGGCGACGCCCGCCAGCAGGCCGCTCGCGGAGATCGTCGCGAGCCCGTTGGTGCTGCTCGTCCACGTCACAGTCCGGCCAGTGAGCGTGTTCCCGGCCGAGTCCCGGGTCACGGCGGCGAGCTGCACCGTCGCGCCGACCACGACGCTCGTCGACGCCGGGCTCACCGTCACCGCGGCCACCGGTACGTTACTGCTCGTGATTGTGGTCGCGGGGGCGAGGATCGCTACTTCCGTGATGCTGTTCCAAGCGCTCTGGCTGCTCCCGTGGCCCACGACGCGGACGTAGCGGGCGGAGGTTCGCGTGAAGGCGTAGATCTCGGGCTGGAGCGTTTGCCCGCTGCTCTGGCCGGAGAAGACCCTCCACCAGACGACGGCGTTCCACGAGACTTCGATGTCGAAGTACGCGATGCGGCTGTCGCCCAGGTACCAGGCGACGGCCACGCGATCGATGTCCACGATGGCGCCGAGGTCGTAGCGGATCCACTGGCCGTCGCCCTGCGCCGACCAGCGGGTGGCGAGGCTGTTGTCGAGCGTGTTCTGCGGGAGGTTGCCGTCATTCGCGCTCGCCACGACCGACGCCACGGGGAACGGAGTGAGATCCGCAGAGACGGCGAGTTGTCCGGGAGAGCTGCGGGATAGCGTGGGATCAGTGAGGTCGCGCTCGCATGCCAGCGCCAGGACGACACTCGTGGCAAGCGCGGCTTTCAAGATGGCCAGCCGCTTGGACAGCTTGAACTTGAAGTTCATACTCGGGCGCTCCTTCTGTACATGGTGAAAGGCCGTCGGCTTCGACGGTTACAGCGTTTTCACAGACGTGGTATCAATGCCACTCATAGGCGCCGATGTCGTAGGCGCCGCCGGCGGGCCGGGCGATCCCGTCGAAGTCGAGCACGGGCACGCAGCCGGTCATGCCGGCGGCACAGCGGGTCGTGCCCGCGTCAATCGCCACCGCGCCACTCCGGAGGTGGTAATCCCCGCTCATATCCCCAGTGTAGTTCACGAAGAGCGCGCTGAACTGGGCGGCAGTCGACGTGATGGTGCCGGACTGGGTTCCGCCGCAGCAAAGATCAAAATTCGCGGTGGAGTTGTTGTAGACGATGTTGTTGTTGTAGACGTTGTGAGGACCAGCGGTCGGGTATTCGTAAATCCCCCGGCCGTTGTTGACCGCAATGTTGTTGTCCACGGTCGTGTAATCGTCCGACGTAATGGCGCCGTCGGCGGCGATTTGAATGCCGTATTTGCAGTTGGCCACCACGTTATTGGAGACGATCGAGCGCGTGGAGCCGTGGTAGTGCGTGATGCACGCGGCGGACGCCCGGGTGACGATGTTGTTCATGATGACGCTACCTGGGCCGGCCGCATAGATGCCGTGGATCAGGTTCGAGCCGGTGCCCATGGCGATGTTGTCGACCACGTTGCCGATGATTCGAATGCCAACGAGGTTGTAGCTGCAGCAATCCGCGAGGATGGCGGCATAGCCGCCGGTGCCCGGCAGGTCGTGGACGCGGTTGCCAATCACATTGTTGTAATTGCCGTTGACGCCAATGCCTTCGGAGCAGTTGCCGGTGACGTCGAAGTTGATGATCTGGACATAGTCGCCGCTGTTCCAGATGGGGTCGCACCCCGAGCCATAAACCTTGGCTCCCCATTTCGTGTCAGAGACGTAGGAGATCGGAGCCGAAGCCGTGCCGCTCTTGGTCACCTTGTTCCCCGAGTAGGTCCAGGTGTAGTTGCCGGCAGCGAAATGGGCGTTGTCGCCGGGACGCATGAGTTGGGAGACGCGTGCCATCGTGTAGCAGGCAGCGGCGGCGGTGCAGGGATTCGCATCCGAGCCCGACGGCGCGACGTAGTAATTCGTGCCAGTGCCCAACGTGTAGAGCGGCGTCGGGTCGCTCACGAGAGTCACCGTCACCGCGCTGCTCCCGGTGTGCCCTTCGCTCGTCGCCGTGATCGTCGCTGCCCCTACCGCGACGCCGGTCACGAGCCCGCCCGTCGAGACAGTCGCCATACCTAGGGTGCTGGACGCCCAAGTGAGCGAGCGGCCCGTGAGCACGTTGCCGCTCGCGTCTTTGAGTGTCGCCGTGAGCTGCACCGTGGCCCCGACCGAGACGCTCGTCGCCGCCGGGCTCACGGTCACGGAGGCCACGGGTGCCGGCTGGGGCGGGGTCCAGGGTGAGACGCTGACGTTGCAGACCGTTGCCGTGCCCGCATTCGCGTCGAGGCCGAGATTGTTCAGGACGCTCACCGTCGCCTGCTCCGTGCGGAAGGCGAACGCTTTACCCAACAGCTGTTCGGCGGCGCCGGCGGGCGTCACGTGGATGTCGTAGGTATGGGAGGCGAGATCGACGTCCAGGCGAAAGTGGTAGCTCGTGCCCGCGGTGTAAGGAATGGTGGCCGTGGCGGCATAGACGCCCCCGTTGCGAGCGTCGATCGTGCCGGCAGAGTCGAAGCGCACGATGGCAGCCAGGTTGGTCCAATCCGCGGCAGGGCCGTTGGACAGGCCCACCACGCCGTTCATGTTCGCCGTTGTGGGGATGGCGTCGAACTGGGCTTCAAAGGCGCCGGCCTGCGACGGGATCGCAACGTTCTGCCAGGCCCCGGAGCTGATCACGCAGCTCGCGGCGGCGATGGTAAGCGCCGCCGTGCCGCTCTGACCTTCGCTCGTGGCCGTGATCGTCGCCGGCCCGCCGGCCATGCCCGTCGCCAGCCCGCTGCCGCTCACCACGGCGACGGCGGTGTTGCTGCTCGCCCACGTCACAGTCCGACCGGTGAGCATATTCCCGGCCGAGTCCTTGGTCACGGCGATGAATTGCTGAGTGCCGCCGACCAGGAGACTCGCGGACGCCGGACTCACCGTCACCGATGCTACGGGAACGTTCGTGACCGTGACGGCGGCAGTGCTACTCTTCGTCTCGCTCGTCGCCGTGATCGTCGCCGAGCCTGCGGCCTTCCCGCCGACCACGCCACCGCTGCTCACGGTGGCGACGGCGGTGTTGCTGCTTGCCCACGTGACGCCGCGCCCGGTGAGTGTGTTGCCCGCCGAGTCTTTGGTCACGGCGGTGAATTGCCGGGTGGCGCCCACCGGCACACTCGCCGTCGTGGGGCTCACTGTCACCGATGCCACAGGGATAGTGGTGATCGTGACGGCCGCAGTATCGGTCAGCGTCCCACCGCTGCTCTGAGTGGCTGCCACGTGGTAGGGTCCCGCAGTCTGCCCTGCCGTATAGAGCCCGGCGGCAGTGATGGTGCCGCCGCTGGCGGCGTACAGGACGTTTATCGAGGTACTGTCGCCGTTCTTTCTCCTCCCGTAGGCCGCGTACTGCAGCGTTCCGCCGGTGAGCACGGAGGCGGTCACCGGGGAGAGAATGACCTTTGTCAGCGGACCTCGGTTCTTGACCGTCGAGCTACCAGAGGCCGTTGTATTGGCAGTGGTTGCGGCGGCTGGAGCCATTGCCGCCAACTGCGCTGTTGCCGTCACTTGATACGTGCCGACGTTGGTGTCTGCGGCGTAGAGACCGCCGCTCGTGATCGTGCCCCCAGACACGCTCCAACTCACGACGACGGCGACGCTGTCGCCGGCCTGCGTGCGACCGTACGCGAGAAACTGTTGTGTCTGGTAAGGATCGAGCGTGACGCTCGGGGGCGACGTGACGATTTGCACGACTGGGTCGCCCGGCGGCGGCTGAGTGGGACCGAGTGGGCGTTCGCACGCCGCGAGCAGCCCGAGCCCCGCGACGGCCATTGCCCAACTCCTGGCGCAACCAGGCATATCCTCTCCTGCGTGAGGTTCGGCAGCTCGACCGGCGTGGCACGCAGGGCGTGCGGTAGCCTCGGAGCTTTGCGTCCCCGGCTTTCACCGGGTTTGCCTTTCTCGCCCCCTGGAGAGGGGACAGGAATCCTGCCGACGTGCGTTGTGCGAGCGCCGACAAAAAAAATCGCCAGCAGCTCGCGGGAAATCTCGAGTCGCTGGCGGCCGGGCTGACGTGGCGACCTTGGGCCGCGGTAGTCCCCTGAAGCTCTGCGTCACCGTCTTTCGGCGGTTTTGCTCTGAGCAGCGTGTGTCCATGTAGCGTGGGTGCAACACCCGTGCCGCTTGAGCCCCACCTGGACGGAGCAAAGGGGGGAGGCAATGAGTTATCAAAGCCATGGACCACACAACTTCGACAAAATAGTACGGCACTTTGTACGGCATTTTGCATGATTGATTGCATAGTGCAATACAATCAGTCTACTGAGTGCTGCCAGCGCGGCTCAGACCCTGGTGTGCGCCTTGCCTTGTGACTCCCAGCGTGAGCGAAGCCTCTCCCCCGCGGCCCCTTGTCTCGATTGTGGTGCCGTGCCGCAATGAGGCCGACTACATCCGGCCGCTATTGGACTCGATTTTGGCGAACGACTACCCACGCGCCCGGCTCGAGGTGCTGGTCGTCGACGGCCTGAGTGACGATGGCACACGCGCCGTGGTTGCGGACTACGCCCGTCGCTATCCGATGATTCACGTGCTCGACAACCCGAAACGCACGACGCCCCACGCCCTGAACCTCGGCATCACTCGGGCGCGGGGCGCGATCATCATGCGCATGGACGCCCACGCCGTTTACCCGCCGAACTACGTGGCCGACCTCGTCGACTGGCTCGAGCGCACCGGTGCCGATTATGTCGGCGGCGCGTGGGTGACGCTCCCGGCGGACGGAACGCCGACGGCCCGCGCGATCGCGGCGGTCCTCGCACATCCGTTCGGGATCGGCGACTCTCGCTACCGGCTCGGAACGAACGAAGTCCGGGAGGTGGAGACCCTGCCGTTCGGTTGCTTCCGGCGTGAATTGTTCGAGCGGGTGGGGCTATTCGACGAGGAGCTCGCGCGGGACCAGGACGAGGAGTTCAGTTTCCGCGTGGTCCGTGCGGGCGGACGCATCCTGCTGGTACCCGGTGTCGTCTCCTCCTACTACGCGCGGCGCTCGCTGCGCCAGCTGGGCCGCATGTTTTATCAGTACGGCCTCTTCAAACCCCTCGTCGCGCTCAAGATCGGAAGGATCATGACCCTCCGTCAGGTCGTGCCGGCGGCGTTCGTGCTCAGCGTCCTGCTGACTGTGCTCGCGGCGCCCTGGGTCGCCGCAGCGCGGGTGCTCGGCGTCGTCGTTGTAGGGACCTACCTCGCCTTGACCGGCGTGTGCGCGGTCGCGCTCGGGTGGCGCCACGGGGGCCGCGTTGCTCTTGCCGCCGCCGCGGTCTTCCCGGTGCTGCATGTCTGCTACGGCTGTGGGTTCCTGCGGGGTGCCTGGGCGCTGCTCGCGCGATCCCGCGGTGCGTTCGACTTGAGCTCCACGCCGTTGTCCCGCTAGGGGTGCGCGATCGAGCACACCCTGTCGCAGCGCCGCGACAAAGGGCGCACTGCGCGCTCAGCACGGTCTTTGCTCCCACCATCCGGGTATGACGCTTCCACAGCCAGGCTCGAAAGACATGACCGTGCCCTTCCGCGCGCAACAGGCGACGGACCCGACTCCGCGTCCCGGCACTGCGCCGCGACCGCGTCGCAGTAGCTATCTCTCGTTCTCGCCCCCGCTCATCGGGGAGGAGGAGATCGCCGAAGTCGTCGATACCCTGCGCTCCGACTGGATCACCACCGGCCCCAAGGCGGCCCAGTTCGAGGCGGAGTTCGCGGCCGCCGTCTCGGCTCCGGCGGCCGTCGCGGTCAACTCGTGCACGGCTGCCCTCCACACGGCGCTGCTGGCGAGCGGAATCGGCCCGGGCGACGAAGTGATCACGACGCCGCTCACGTTCGCCGCGACCGTCAACGTCGTCGAGCACGTTGGCGCCCGGCCAGTGCTCGTCGATGTGGAGCGGGACACGCTCACGATCAATCCCGCCCTGATCGAGGCGGCGATCACGGGGCGCACCCGAGCCATCATTCCGGTGCATTACGCCGGTCATCCGGCCGACCTGGATCCGATCCACGGATTGGCGCGCGCACGTCGGCTCCTCGTGGTCGAGGACGCGGCCCACTCCATTCCTGCCGCCTACCGCGGACGCAAGATCGGTTCGGGTGCGAATCCGGTGGCGTTCAGTTTCTACGCCACGAAGAACCTCACGACCGCCGAGGGAGGGATGCTCACGGGGGAACATGGCTTCCTCGAACGCGCGCGTCTGTTGAGTCTGCACGGCCTGAGTCGGGACGCCTGGAAACGGTACGACAAGGGCGGCAGCTGGCGCTACGAGGTCCTCGCGCCCGGCTTCAAGTACAACATGACGGACATCCAGGCCGCACTTGGCTTGTGGCAGCTCCGGAAGCTCCCGGCATTCCAGGAACGGCGGCGCCAAGTCGTGCGACGGTATACAGAGGCCTTTCAGGGCGACGAGGCCCTCGAGCTGCCTGTCGAACGGCCGAACGTGGAGCACGCGTGGCATCTCTACGTGCTGCGGCTCCGTCCCGGCGTGCTGCGGATTGGGCGCGACCGGTTCATCGAGGAGCTCGCGACGTGCAACATCGGGACATCGGTGCACTTCACGCCGATTCACCTGCACCCGTACTACCGCGACAAGTACGGCTACCAGGCGACGGCGTTTCCGGTCGCGTACGACAGCTTCCAGCGGATGCTCAGCCTGCCGCTGAATCCGCGACTCAGCGACCAGGACGTGGCCGACGTGATCGATGCCGTGCGCGATGTCGTGCGAAGGCATCGCCGATGACGCGAGCGAAGCGCGTCTTCGACTTGGTGGGCGCGGGCCTCGGCGTGGTGCTGCTGGCGCCCCTGCTCGCGCTGCTGGCGCTCCTGATCAAGGCCGAAGACGGCGGGCCCGTTTTGTTCAAGCAGGAGCGCGTCGGGTACCGGGGCCGGCGGTTTCGCATCTGGAAGTTCCGGACGATGGTGCCGGACGCCGAGCTGCGCGGGTTGCCCCTGACCGTGGGGCGTGATCCCCGGGTGACGCGGATCGGGGCGTGGTTGCGCCCGCGGAAACTGGATGAGTTGCCGCAGCTGTTCAACGTCCTGGTCGGGGACATGAGCCTGGTGGGTCCGCGACCGGACGTACCGAGCTACGTCGCCTTGTATCGCGCCCCGGAGCGTCGTGTGCTCGAGCTCGTGCCGGGCATGACCGACGAGGCGTCCATTCGCTACCTCGGCGAGGGCACATTGTTGGCCGCCGCGCCGGACCCGGAGCGAAACTACCTGACGGAGATTGCTCCCGACAAGATCCGGATCAGTTTGGCGTACGCGGCCCATGCCACGGTGTGGAGCGACCTGCGGGTGATCCTGGCGACCTTGCGCCATCTCTACTGGTCGGCGGCGGCCACGACCCGCGGCACCGCCGCCCTCGGTCGAGGCGAGCCGGCGGTCGACCCGAGGTCGATGACGTCCTGAGGCCGAGGTCGCAGCGCTGCTTCGGCCGCGACGATCCCAAGGACAAACCAGAATTGCTTTCGATAGCCCCACTCGAGCGACAACGATCCCACCCCCAGGGCCAGGAGTAGCACGATCCCGAAGCGCCGCGGCAGCCGCGGCGAGCGCCGCAACGCCGTGAATGCCGCCCCGATGATCGCGAGAAACACCAAGAGTCCGACGAGGCCATCCTCAACCAGAATTCCCAAGGGAACGCTGTGTGACGACCATTGAAAGCCGAGCGTCGGCTCGACGGCCGCTCCGAACGTTCCCGCACCCAGGCCGACCAGCGGATGCTCCCGCGCCACCTCCAGGCCGGCACGCCAGATAAAACCCCGGTTTCCGAAGTATCCGGACTCGATGTCCGCTCGGGTGGTTTGCAGGCGTTCCAGAGTCGCTTCGGGCACGAAGCTGGCCGCGAGCACGAGCGACGCGGGGGCAAGGACGCACAGGGCGGCCTTCGTGCGAAGGCGCAGGCGCCCTTGCGTTGCGGGAATGATCGCGAGAGCCACGAGCATCGTCAGAAACGCCCCACGCGACGCCGTGAGCAGAATCGCCGTGATGGCAAGAGGCAGATAGAGTTGCCACAGCCGCGCGACGCGTCGCTGCGGGTGCGACAGGCTCAAGTACCACGCCATCGGAAGGCCGATCGCCAGTGTCATGCCGAGCTCATTGGGATTAATGCTCAGGGCGTTGAACCGCCCCGCGTACCCGGCAGCGTGTTCGCCCGACAGATAGTCGCGTATCGTGGCGACGGAGGCCACCGCGACCCCCAGCACGTATGCCCCGAGCAGGGCTCGCGTGCGCTGGGGTGACCACGCGATTTCCCAGATCAGCCACACCAAGACCGTCAGCTGCAAGTAGGTCAGCAACCGCGTTCGCGTCGCCTCGGTATCGATCGACCAGAGCGTGCTGACCGCAGCCCAAAGCACGAACAAGAAGGTGAGCACGTGAAACCAGGACAGTGGCCTCACGCGGCGTCGCGCGCAGATGTAGAGCACACCTACGGTCGACGCCACGATCCCAACGAGGCGCGGGATCGAGCCCACAACCGGCAGCTCGGCGTAAACGTCCCACGGGAGGACAAAGACAAAGCACCAGAGGCATGCGAATGCCGCCTTACTCAACGCGTTGAGCACACCGGCCGGCCTCCTCTCGCTGGCCACTGATGGCATATGCCATGCCTCTCCCGTTCGTGGCGGCACCGCAACAGCGGCGCTCGCGCATGAGTGCCAGCACGTTCTTTGCGACCGATTCGGCCCGTTCGCAGCAAGGCGGTCTGTGATGTCGCGTGAAGAAACGGGGGAACGTCGGCTGGGCCTCGGCGCCAGGTGGGTCGTTGCTGCGCTGCTCATCGCTCCTTTCGCGTCCGCTGCGGCGCAGGCGCGGGGCCTCCGGGATCCGGCGCTGCGCCCGGGTGACATGCTTCGGATCACCGTGTGGCGCCACCCCGAAATGAGTGGCGACTTTGCGGTCGCCCCGGATAGCACGCTGGTCCACCCGTTGTACCAGGCGGTCAAGGTTGCGGGCGCACCGCTGTCGGCCGTGCGAGAAAGGCTGCGTGGCCTTCTGGTCACCTATGAGCAGGGCGTCGACTTCGTGATCGAGCCCCTGTTCGCGGTGACGGTGGCAGGAGAGGTGCGTCAGCCCAACCTGTACCAACTGCCCCAGGGGACGACATTCGCCCAGGCGATCGCGCGGGCGGGCGGTCCCACAGAGCTGGGCCGGCTGGACAAGGTCCGCGTGATCCGTCGGGACAGCTCGATGGTACTAGACCTGGGACGGGGGTATTCTCGATATGAAGGGCTGCCGATTGCGTCCGGTGACCAGGTGCTAGTGGCTCGTCGCTCCAGCTTCAATCTCTTGCGGGATGTCGTGTATCCGCTGGCCAGTCTCACCGCGGCGGTCGCGGCCGTCCTCGCGTACAGTCGATACCGGTGAGCCGGGCAATGTCTCAGCCCCACCCCAACGATGCTCGCGCCGCTTCAGACTCGGTTGCGGACCGAGGAGAGCTGGACGCGCCCGTGAGCACGGTCCGCCTGGACGACCTGTTCGCGGTCCTGCGTCGCCACATCCGGTTGGTGCTCGGAGTGACTGCGGCTGCCATGATGGCGGCGGGATATGTGGCATATGTGACGGGGTCGGTCTATCGCGCCGTCGCGGTAATTCGCCTGTCGGATCCCCGTCGGGCATTTACCGGTGGCGTAGTGGACGACCCAGCCTTGCTTGCGGACGGGCGGTACGCCGACCCCCTGTTGTCGCAAGTGGAGCTCCTCAAGAGTCGCACGGTCGCCGGTGGGGTCGTCGACAGTATGCCGATGCTGCGCGTGGTCTTGCGAAAATCTTCGCCCAGCCTCCTGGACCGCGTGCTCCGACGGAGGTTTTCGCCGAACCTCCTGGGGGTCGTAGCCGTGAGGCCCGATGCGGCGGCCGACTCGCTCTCGCTGACGTTCGAGCGGGACGGCTTTCTCGTAGGAACCGGGCCGGCGCGGCGACGCGCGGCGTACGGCACGGTCGTCGAGGTCGGTGGCGTTCGGTTCGCGATCCTGCGCCGACCGGAGGTGAGACAGGGCGTGTTGCGGGTGCTGAGTCGCGACGCGGCGATCAGCGCGTTGCTCACCGAGCTCCGGGTCAGACCTCGGATGCGCACTGACATCGTGGACGTGGCGTATTCCGCACCAGACCCGGCCCGCGCGCAGGAGGTCGTCAACCGCGTGGTCGACGTCTTCCGAGCCGCCAGCGCCGAAGCGGCGCAGGGACAGTCTCGATTGCGACGGGAGTTTCTCGAGGCCCAACTCAAGGTCAACGATTCGCTCGTAGCCGATGCGCAAGACGCGCTCACGGCGTTCCAGCGGCGTGCTCGTTCGGACGGCTCGGGGCAGACTTCTGGGCGGGAGCAGACCGAACTGCCGGGCCTCGAGCTCCAGCGCCAGCAGCTGCTCGCCGAGCGGCGGACCGACGAGACCCTTTTGAAGGCGCTCCAGGACAGCAGCACCAGCCGGAGGGCCATCCAGACCGCCCTCTCGACCCCAGGCGTTGCGCCGAGTCCGGCCGTGGTGCAGCTAAACACGCAGCTGTTCCAGTACGAGATCGCGCGCGATTCCCTGGCAAGTCTCTCGCCATCACACCCGGACCTGCCCCGCCTCAATCTCCTGATTTCCTCCACCGAGGCGAAGCTGCTCCGCGCGGTGCAGGCCGGGGTCCAGGGCGCCATCGCGTCCCTCGACGGGCGCATCGCCGCGATCAACGACTTGCGAGCCCGTCGGGCGGGGAACCTGCAACATGTCGCGCAGGAGGCGCGGCTGACCGAACGGGTCGAGAATGCGCGGAAGGTCGCGGATGAGCTTCGTACCGAATACCAGAAGGCCGGGATCGCCGAGGCCGTCACGGTGGGGCAGGTCGAGATCGTCGATCATGCCACCCTCCCGATGAAGCCCGCCGGGATCGGGCTCGCGGAGCAACTCGCGCTCGGGTTGCTGGTCGGCCTGATCCTCGGCGCAGGCGGCGCCTTCGTGGCCGAGCGCGTGGGGAGCTCGATCGCTCGGCGAGTCGAGGTGGAGCATCTCGGTCTGTCGGTCCTGGGCATCGTGCCGCGGTGGGGCCGGGAAACCGACAAGAAAGGGCCCGGGAGCGCGGACGCGGCGGTCGAAGCGTTCCGCGGTATCCGGCTGAACGTGCTGAACGCACACGGGGCCGCGGGCCCTGCCGTGGTGGCGGTCACGAGCCCGGGGAGTGGCGATGGGAAGTCGTTTGTCAGCTCGAACCTGGCGCTGGCGTTCGCCTATGCGAACCATCGCACGTTGTTGGTCGATGCCGACCTCCGGCGGGGCGCGCTGCACCGCGCGCTGCAGCTGCGTCGGGAGCCGGGCTTGACGGACCTGCTCGCGGCCGCTGCTTCCCCGGAGCAGGTGCTGAAAGCTACCTCGCATCCGTCCCTCGACTTTCTTGCCAGCGGGTCTCGCCGAGGCGATGCGCCGGAGCTGCTGGGCTCCGCGCGGATGGCGGACTTCATGACCAAGCTGCGGTCGAGCTACGGCGTGATCGTGGTGGACACCCCACCGCTCGGCGCGGGCGTCGATGCGTTCGTGCTGGCTTCGCTGGCGGGAAGCCTGCTCCTGGTCCTGCGACTGGGAAGGACCGACCGGGAGTTAGCCGAAGCCAAGATCGACCTCCTGCGTCAGTCGTCGACGCGGGTGCTGGGCGTGGTTCTCAACGATGTGCGGGAAGGGTCCGAGTATCGCGCCTACAGCTATTACATGGACGGCTACGAGTTCACGGGGGAGCCGCTCTTCCAGCCGCTCGGAGACGCCACGAAGCGGGGGAGACCGCCCGTCACAGCGCGCCAATGAGCGCGAATCTTAGCCGCCCTTGGGCAAGGCGAACGCCAGCAAGTTTCGTCCCGCGGCGATGACGACGAACTGGTCTCGGTCCGTCGAGAATGTCATGGGGGCCGCGCAGATCGTGCCGCCGGTCTCTACGGACCAGAGGGGCGTGCCCGTGCGTGAGTCGAGCGCGAAGAAGGTGGTCTGGTCGCCCCCGAACACGATGCCGCCCCGCGTGGAGAGAAGCCCGCCCATTCTCACTCCCCCGAGTCTATCGTTGCGCAGTCGCGGCTCGCGCCGATACTCCCATGCCCTTGCTCCAGTGGACGCATCCAGGGCACGGACCGCCGTGTAAAACGGTCTGCCGCTGATTGTCGCTGGCGGACTCGACGTGAAGAAGACCATGCCCTGCTCCAAGACCGGAACAAACATCAGGTTCAGCGCAGGATCATAACTGGGCGACCACCAACTCGTGGCACCAACGTAGCCCGGGTAGAGGAGAAACCCCTCGCGGTTTCGGGAGGCACTGGACAGCGGCCGGGGGCGCCCCGCCGTATCGAGTCCCTCGGTCCAGGTCTGACGCACGAAGGGCGCGGCGGTGAGATACTTCCCGGACACACGATCCAAGACATAGTAGAAGCCGTTCCGATTGGCCCACAGCACGCGCTTCTCGGTGCCCGCCCGGGTTGGTCGATCCGCCAGCACCGGAATCTCGGTCGCGTCCCAATCGTGATCGTCCCCCGGCGTGAACTGAAAGTACCACACGAGTGCTCCCGTAGAACCACGCAGCGCCACGGCTGAGTTCGTATACAGGTTGTCGCCTCTCCTCGCCGCCGCGTCATAATCAGGCTTCGGATTCCCGACGGGCCAAACGAGAAGGTCGAGCTCCGGATCGTATGAGCCCGTCAACCACGTGGGCGCGCCTCCGTCACGCCAGGAGTCGCCCTCCCAGGTCTCGTTGCCCGGCTCGCCCGGCTTGGGGATCGCAACGAACCGCCATCGCTCCTTTCCGGTATTGGCATCGTACGCTGCGACGAAGCCCTGCCCGCCGGCCGCGCTGCCCCTGATGGCGACGCCGGTCACGACGAGATCGCGATAGGCCAGTGGCGCGGCTGTAATCGCGTACCGGGTCAGGTCGGTCGCAACTGTCGCCTCCCACTGCAAGGCACCCGTCGCGGCCGAAACCGCGATGAGGTGGGCGTCCGGCGTTCCAAAGAAGACTTTGTCACTCAGGACGGCGACGCCCCGATTGGCCATTACACTGAAATCGTTGACGTCGCTCCTCGGGACCGCGTGCGACACCTGGTGATCGTAGGCCCATATCTCTTTCCCCGTGGTCGCGTCCAACGCCAGGACTCGGCTGAGCGGTTGCGTCACGAACATGATTCCCTTGCGCACCACCGGCGAGACCTCGACGCAGTCGGGCGCGCCTTCGAGCTGGTGAATCCATCTCAGGGCGAGGTGACCAACGTTGCCACGATTGATCTGGCTCAGCGCGCTGTGGCGGGACGACCAGTACGATCCGGAGTAGGTAAGCCAGTCCTCAGCCGCATCGCGTATCGCCGCAAGCTCGTCGTACGGCACAGGTACACTGGCTGCGCCACGGGAACCGGGCGCCGTGGCTCCCAAGGTGCTGCCCGAGGTGTCGATCGAGCGGACGAAGGCTTCCAGCTGCCACACCGCTGTGTCCGGCAAGGGGTGCGGCCCCATGGTCGTGTTGGGAATGCCGAAGCGAATGGTGCGATACACCGCCCAATCGCTCTCACCATGCGTGAATTGGCGACCGATCAAACGGGGACCGCGGCCACCGCTCCCGTCTGGGGCGTGGCATTCAGCGCACTGACTGCGAAACAGCGTGGCACCGGCCTGAATGTCGGCCGGCGTGGTGTTGACGTTGCGGAGCACCGCGTAGGGATTGTGTGTCTCGATGAGGGGTCTCAGCCACTGGCCCGAACCCGGCCTCATATAGGCCAGCAATTGCGTTAGCTCGATGTCAGGGATCCGGCCGGCCAGGGACAAGAGGACGACCTGGGCCCGCCACCGCACGGGTGCGGGGATCATGATCGCAGCGAATGCCGCCACCAGCACCCCGACCGCGGACAGCCGCTTGCCACGTTTCGTCAGCATGGAGCCAGGTCCGGAGCTCCCGAGGCAGGACTCGAACCTGCGACCCGCCGGTTAACAGCCGGCTGCTCTACCAGCTGAGCTACTCGGGAATGAAGGCGAAATATAGGGGCTAAGGGGCTAAGGGGCTAAGGGGCTAAGGGGCTAGGCGTGGCAGAGTGCAGGGCCGTGCGAAATTGTGATTCGCGACGCCGAGAATTGGTACCGGGTTTACGCCGAGACGTCCGCACCTTCGTTCCATGCCTGACTACCGGAGCCTGCGAGCGTGGCAGCTCGCGCGAGATGTCGCGGTTCAGTCCCGTCCCTGGATCAAGAAGCTCCCTCCCGAAGAGTGCGATGCACTCGCCGATCAGTGGCGGCGCGCCTCGTACAGCGTCCCGCTGAACATTGCGGAAGGGGCGAGTCGTCGCGGCCCTCGAGAGTTCCGTCGTCATCTGGACATCGCGCGGGGCTCTCTGCACGAAATCGCTGTTGTTCTCGATCTTGTGGTGGCGCTGGGATACCTCAAGGAGAGCGATCTTGTTCCGCTACGGCGGGTGCGAGACGAGTGCGCGCGGACAGTTTGGGGTCTGCTACGGTCCATCGCTGCCAGAAACTCTCCTGGCTCCTAGCCATCAGCCCCTCTTAGCCTCTTAGCCTCTTAGCCCCTTAGCCTCTTAGCCCCTTAGCCTCTTAGCACCTGGGAGTTCCGCCAGCACCATGCCCACGAGAATCAACGCTCCGCCACTCCACTGCAACCACGCGAGGCGCTCCCCGAGGATGAGCCACGACGTGACCGCGGCGAACAGCGGCTCGAAGCAGAAGATCAACGCGGCCCGCGCGCTCGACATCACTCGCTGGGCCCGCATCTGCAGCAGGAAGCAGATGGTGCTTGCGAACAGGACCGTGTAGAGGAGCGCGCCGATGAAGCGCGGCGTCCAGTGGATCTGGGGTCGCTCGAACAGCGCGGTCGCGAGCGCGCCCAGCACCGCCGTGGCGGCGATCTGAACGAACACGAGGCGTCGGGAATCAAAGTGCCGCGTCAGCTCCGTGACGGCCACGATCTGCCCGCCGAAGCAGACGGCGCAGATGAGCGTCAGCAGATCCCCCCGATTCAGGCCGCCGGCGTCCGGCGCGGTGAGCAGGTAGATCCCCAGCGTCGCGACGGCGAGCGCCACGGCGGTGACCCAGCGCGGCCGCTCGCCCAGCAGGGCCAACGCGATCACCGGCGCGAGCACCGACGACACCGCGACGATGAACGCCGAGCGCGACGGCGTCGTGGTCACGAGCCCCGCGGTCTGCGCGATGAATCCGACGGCGACGAGCCCGCCGAGCAGAGCTCCGCCCGAGAGCTCCCGCCCGGTGGGCCGCGGGCGAAACCGCGTCCCCGGGGCGAGCGCGAGCGCCGCGATGCCGAAGCGCACCGTCAGGAACGCCAGCGGCGTCGCATCCGCGAGCGCGCGTTTGACCGCGACGAAGCTCGTGCCCCAGAGCGCGGTGGCGAGCAGCAGCGCCAGGTCCGCCTGGCGCCGCGTCATCGGGAGGGTCGCGAGTTCACCCGACGTCCCTGAGATAGCGTCCCGTGGGAGAATCGGCGATGCGGGCGATGTCCTCCGGGGTTCCCTGCGCGACGACGCGCCCGCCCGCGTCGCCGGCGCCCGGTCCCATCTCGATCACCCAGTCGGCCCGCTTGACGACGTCGAGATGGTGCTCGATCACGAGCACCGTATGGCCGGCGTCGACGAGCCGGTCGAGCACACGGCACAGCGTCCGGACGTCGTCGAGGTGCAACCCTGTCGTCGGCTCGTCGAGGATATAGAGCTTGCGCCCGGCGCGGCTTTTTCCACCCGCGAGCGCGAGCTCGCGGGCGATCTTCAGGCGTTGGGCCTCACCGCCCGACAGCGTGGTCGCGGCCTGGCCGAGCCGCAGATAGCCCAGCCCGACCTGCTGCAGGTGCCACAGGGCACGCGCCAGCCGCGGCTGGCGGTGGAAGCGCTGCAGCGCCTGGTCCACGGTCCACTCGAGGACCTCATGGATCGAGCTGCCGCCGACCTTCACCTCGAGTACCTCCTTCTTGAAGCGCCTGCCCGCGCACACGTCGCACGGTACGAACACATTGGCGAGGAACACCATCTCGACCAGTACGTGCCCCGCGCCTTCGCATCCGTCGCACCGCCCCCCGGCCACGTTGAAGGAGAAGGTGCTCGGCGTGTACTCCCGCGCCCGGGCGAGCGGCTCGGCGGCGAACAGGGCCCGCAGCTCGTCGAACGCCTTGATGTAGGTGATCGGGTTGGAGCGCGGCGTGCGGCCGATCGGGGCCTGGTCCACCAGCACCACGTCGCTGATCGCCTGCCAGCCGTCGAGCGCCTGCACCTCCCCCACCGGCTCGCCCAGATGCTGCTTCGCGCCGTGCCTCCCCGTGAGCCGCGACTCGAGCTGCCGGAACAGCACGTCGTGCACCAGGGTCGACTTGCCCGATCCCGATACCCCCGTCACGGCGGTGAGCGTGCCCAGCGGTATGCGTGTGTCGACGCCATGGAGGTTGTGCAGGCGCGCCCCCTTCACCTCGAGCCAGCGGCACGCCGGGCGGCGCGCCGACGGCACACCGATGCGCTTCTCCCCCGACAGGTACTGTCCGGTCAGAGTCCCCGCGGCGCGTACGTCGGCGGCCGGCCCCTGGTACACGAGGGCGCCGCCCGCCTCGCCGCTCGCCGGGCCCAGCTCCACCATCCAGTCGGCGGCCCGCATCGCGGCGGGGTCATGCTCCACGACCACGACGGTGTTGCCGCCGTCGGCCAACCGGCGCAACAGACCGAGGAGCCGGCCGGTGTCGGCGGGATGGAGGCCGATGGTCGGCTCGTCGAGCACGTACAGGGTGTCGACGAGGTGCGAGCCAAGGGCGTTGGCGAGCGCGATCCGCTGCGCCTCGCCCCCCGACAGGGTGCGAGTCAGCCGGTCGAGGGTGAGGTATCCCAGTCCGACGTCGTTGACGAACGAGACTCGAGCCGCGAGCTCGGCCAGGATGTGCACCGCCACGGCGCGCTGAAACGGCGGCAGCTCGAGCGCCGCGAGCCAGTCGCGGACGGCGTCGGCAGTGAGCGCGGCGACCTCCGCGATCGTCCGGCCACCCACTCGCACCGCCAGCGCCTCGGGCTTGAGGCGGGCCCCGCCGCAGGCGGGGCACACTTTCGCCAGCTGGTATTGCCGCAAGAAGACGCGGATGTACTGCTTGTACCGCTTCGCCTCGAGGCGCTGGAGGAACGGGAGCATGCCGAGGAATCGTCCGCTCGCGCCATGGAGCAGGAAATGCCGGGCCTTATCCGTCAGGTCCTCCCATGGCGCGTCGAGCGGGATCCCCCTCACCCGCGCCGTCTCGCGCAGGATGCGTCGGCGGCCCTCGTAGCGCGGCTTGGTCCAAGGATCCAGCGCCCCTTGCGCCAGGCTCTTCCGGGGGTGGGGAACGATCAGCGACTCGTCGTACTCCAGGACGGCTCCGAACCCGTTGCACCCGGGGCAGGCGCCCCGCGGGTTGTTGAACGAGAACAGGATCGGCCTGAGCGCGGGCGCCGCCGTGCCGCAGTTCGAGCACGTGGGGTGGGCCGAGAAGCGACGGCGATCGCCGTTGTCGAGGGCGACGGCTACGCCCTCGCCCTCGTTGAAGGCGGTGGCGACGGCGTCGGCGAGTCGCCCCCGGGTTGCATCGGAAGCCGCCAGGCGGTCCACGACCACGAGGACCTCCCGCGCCTCGCGCACCCGCTGCTCGGCGTCGTGGGGGTCGAGCCGGACCAGCACGCCGTCGAGCTGGGCCCGCACGAAGCCGGCCGCCCGCAGCTGGGCCGCCACGTCGACGTCCGGCCGGTGCGCGCTCGCCGGCAGGGGGAACGCGATCAGCAAGTCGGAACGCGGAACGCGGAACGCGGAACCGCCTCCGTTGTCTTCCGGTTCCGCCTTCCGCGTTCCGACTTCCGCGTTCAACGCGTCCACCACCGCCTGCACCGTGTCGACCTTCACGACGCTCCCGCATTTCACGCAGTGCTGAGTGCCGGTGCGTGCCCACAGGAGCCGGAGGAAGTCGTAGATCTCCGTAGCCGTGCCGACCGTCGAGCGGCTGCTCGTCGTGGGGTTCTTCTGCTCGATAGCGACCGCCGGAGAAATGCCCTCGATGCTGTCCACCAACGGTTTCGGCATCCGCTCGAGGAACTGTTTGGCATACGTCGAGAGCGACTCGATGTAACGGCGCTGGCCCTCGGCGTAGAGGGTATCGAACGCCAGCGAGCTCTTGCCCGACCCCGATGGTCCGGTGACGACCGTGAGGGCGCTCCGCGGCAGCTCGACGGTGATGCCCTTGAGATTGTGCTGCCGCGCGTTGCGGATGATCACGCGGTCGAGTGAGTGGGGCATAACCCTGTAAACTAATAGGGGCTGTGGGTGTAGGGGCCCGGGGTTCGGGCAGCAGCGGCCCCCGAGCACCTAGCCCCGAGCCCCGAGCCCCCCTAGTTTCGCCCCCCAATGGCCCTCGCCCTCACACCACGCCTGCTCCGCCGTAGTCTGGAACTCTTCGCCATCATTTCGCTGGCCGGTGTCGTCGTCGTGCTCGCGGTATATGGTGAGAACGTCCAGGCGGTGGCGCGCGCGCTGCTGCACCTCCACTGGGGCTGGATCGTGGTGGGACTGGGCCTCGCTTCGATGGACTGGGCCGGCGGAGGGACGCGGCTGTGGGTCGTCGCCCGGCACGTGCACCCAGGCGTCCGGCTGTCGGACATGATCATTGCCGGGGGGATGAGCGCCTGGGCGGCGTACCTGACCCCATTCCAGTCCGGTGCGGGGCCCACAATGATGTGGGTCATGCGCCGGGCCGGCGTCCGACTCCCCGAGGCGATGACGTCCACCTTCATGACGTTCGTCGCCACGGTGGTGTTCTTCGCCGTCGCGGGACCGCTCGCTATTTACCTCGGCGCCGGGAAGTCGCTCGCGCAACACAACGTGGTCCTGGGAATCACCTACTACGGTCTGTTTCGCACCAGCCTCACGATCTTCGGGATCTTGGGCGTCGTCATGCTGTTCGCCATGGTATTCCCGTCCTGGCTGCGGGACGGCGTGCACTGGCTCGCGGGCCGGCTCGAGCGCAAGAGCCACCGCATCGCGGCGCGCATCGAGCAGCTGCGCGAGGGGATCGACCGGGCGCACGAATGCCTGGTCGCGTTCGGGAACCCGAAGGGCTGGGTGGCGCTGTTTTGGGCCGTGCTGCTGTCCGCGCCGTCGCACGCCAACAAGCTGCTGGCGGGATACGTCGCGCTGCGCGCGCTCGGCATTCCCGCCAACTTCGTCGACATTCTCTTGCTCCAGACATTCATCACCTTCCTTCTCTACTTCGCACCGACCCCCGGGTCGGCCGGGCTGGCCGAGTTCCTCTCCGCGGCGGTCATGCAGATCTATGTCGGACCCTCGCAGCTGCCGTTGTACGCGCTCATCTGGCGCTTCATCAACAGCTACGCGACGGTGATCGCCGGATCACTGTTGTTCTGGTACTGGTTGCGGAGCGGCTTGGTGGGGCGCGAGGAGGCGGTGAACATCGCGTAAAGCGTGTTTCCTTGCGCGGTTACGCCGTCGGGCGTAACTTCCGCCTCCCAGATGGCACTGCTCGAACTCGGCGGCAGGAAGTTCACCATCCCGGTGGGCGAGGTGACGCTCGGCAGCGATGCCGGCTGCGCGATCTCTCTCGCCGGCGCCGCGGTGCTGCCGCAGCACGCCCTGGTCCAGGGGCAGGCGGACGGCCAGGTGATTATCCGGAAGGCGTCCCCCACGGCCGATGTCCTCATCAACGGCGTACGCCTCGGTGCCGAGCCCACACCCCTCTTGCACGGCGACAAGGTCGAGGTCGGGGGTCACGAGCTCACCTTCGTGGATGAGCGGCGATCGGGTAGCACCCAGTTCGTCAAGGCGTTCACTCCTGCGACGGCCGAGGGACCGGCCAAAGGGGGCGTGAAGCCCCCCGCGATCGGCGTGACGGGCGGCCGGGTCGTCAGCCTCACAGACGGTCGTGAGTACGTGATCACCGGGGCGTCGCTGGTGTTCGGTCGCGAGGCGGGGTCCGACGTGGTGGTCCCGGGCAAAGACGTGTCGCGTCGGCACGCCGAGATCGTCCATACGCCCAAGGGTTATCTCCTGGTCGACTCCAGTACCAACGGGACGTTCGTGAACGAGGAGCGCGTGGAGGGTCAGCGGATCCTCGCCCGGGCCGACGTGATCCGGCTGGGCGACGAGCAGTTTCGTTTTTACGCGGACGTGGCGCCTGCCACCGCGCCTCCCCCCCCTCCACCGGGGCCGGCCGCTAGCCCGCCATGGGCCGCGCCCCCGCCTGCGGAGGCGCAGCCGACGGGCGGGCCGGGCCAGGCGACGCCCCCGCCCGGCGCGACGGAGCGTCTCAGACACACCGTTCACGGTCTTGAAGCCTTTGTGCCGGCCTCCCCCCGATCCGCTGCAGGCGCCCCGTTCGCCAGCTTCCTCGTGCGAAGCGGGGGGCTCGTCGGTCAGCGGCTGTCGGTGAGGACTCCGGTGGTGAACATCGGGCGGGCCGATTACAACGACCTCGTCGTACCGGATCCGTCGGTGTCCACGAGCCACGCCAAGCTGCAGCGTCGGGAGGGGGTCTGGGTGCTCTTAGACCTCGATTCCACGAACGGCACGTTCGTGGACGGGGAGCGGGTGAAGGGTGAGGCCCCGCTGGCTCCAGGCGCGACCGTACGGTTCGGGGACGTGCAGCTCGTGTTCGAGCCGACCGACGACGCGCTGGTGGTCGCAAAGGGGGGCGGTACTCAAGTCTTGAGGACGCCCCATTCGACCGCGCACGTCCCCCCCACGCCACTACCCCCCGCCGCGCCGCCCCCCCCCCGCCGGCCTGCCTCAGGGCCCGTGGCCTCTCCGGCTCCCGGTGCCAAGGCGGCTCCGCCCCTGAGGCCGCAGCCGCCCACGCCTTCGCGGCCCGGCGCCCGGCCCGCTCCCAAGCGGCCGGGGGCCCAGCATCCACCCCCCAAGAAGGGGAAAGGCTGCGGCGCAAGTGCGGCGGCGCTCGTGGTGGGTGGCGGAGCTCTCGTCGCCGTCCTCCACCGGCTGCTGGCGTAGCGGCGCCCCGTGCATATCACCTGCGCCGGTCGCACTGACGTCGGCATCATCCGCTCGGGGAATGAGGACAACTTCCTCATGGTCCCCGACCGCGGGATTTTCGTGGTGGCGGACGGCATGGGCGGGCACGCCGCCGGTGAGGTGGCGAGTGAGATGGCGGTGCGCTTCGTGGCCCGCGAGCTCGGGTCCCTGAAGAGTCTCTCGGACGACCAGGTCGCCGACCGGATGCGCACGGCGATCCGCGCCGCGAACGGTGCCATCTTCCAGCGGACGCTGACCGAGCACGACAAGCGCGGGATGGGGACCACGGTCACCGCGGTCGTGCTGTACGAAACCCGATTTCTGATCGGCCAGGTCGGGGACAGCCGTGCCTACCTCTATCGTGATCAGAAGCTGATGCAGCTCACAAAGGATCACTCCTACGTCCAGGAGCAAGTCGACGCAGGGTATCTCACCCCCGAGCAGGCGCGCTCCCACCCGTATTCGAACGTGATCACCCGCTGCGTGGGCGCGAACAGCGATGTGATGCCAGATGTCTACCTCGGGACGGTCAAGCCCCGCGACCTCTTTCTGCTTGCTTCGGACGGACTGACGGGGATGCTCGAGGACCCGCAGCTGGCGGAGGTCCTGGCGGGAGACCGGATGCCGCAGGAGCAGGTGGACGATCTCATCACCGAGGCCAACCGCCACGGCGGGCTCGACAACATCACGGCGATCATCATCCGGATCGATTCGGTGGACGCGCCGGTGAGCGACGGCACTCAGGTCACGCAGCCGGGCGCGAGACCGAGGTGAGAGGTGAGCAGTAAGCGGTGAGCGCTCTCACCGCTCACCGCTCACCAGTCCTATCACTGCGTCCCGCGGCATCATCACCAGCTCCACGATTCGTTTCGCGTCCACTCGCGCCTCGCCCAGCACGAACACGCGCAGCCGCCGCGCCGAGCGGTACAGCTCGGCCGCGACGCGGGGCAGGCCGAGATGGGCCGCCGCTTCGGCGCCTCCAAGCTGCGTCACGGTACCGTCGCGCTTCACGAGCGGCAGGTCGAGCGCCAGCATCGTCGCCTTGGCCGGGAAGTCGAGGAACAGCTCCCCCGGCGCGACCCCGACGTCCCGGGCGAGCCGGTCCTCCACGCGCTCGAGCAAGTCGGGGTCGTCGGATGGCCACGAGGGAGTGTCCGCGGGGAGCTCCGTCGCCGGGAGGTCGAGGGCCCGCTTCGCGAGCCGCCGCTCCCGGAGACTACGGGCCAGGCCGGTCGCGTCCTGCTGCAGCAGCTCGTGAATCAGTCCGTCGTCGGTGGCGACCGCGACGGCATCCGGCCGGACTCGACCGGCGGCGATCGCGTGCCGCACCAGTCGCTTGAACATCGAGGTAGCGCTGCGGACGGCATGGTGCCAGTACACGTTGCGATACATCTGATACTTGGCGAACAGCAGCGACTCGAGCGCCGCGAGCCCCTTTTCGTGGAGCGCGAGCGTGGGATGGCCGTCTCGTCCGGGGGCCAGGGTCAGCGACGTGAGCAGCCGGTCCACATCGATCACCCCGTAGGGAACGCCGCACATCCAGGCGTCGCGCGAGAGGTAGTCGAGCTTGTCCACGTCGAGCGAGCCCGATACCAGGCCGGCGAGGGGCTCGCGTGCCCGGCACTGGATCAGCGGCAGCAGCCGCTGGGCCGGGATCCGCAACTCCGCCAGCCGCTGTGCGAGCTCGCCGTCCGCCAGGTGCCGCGCCGCCAGCTCCTCGTGGTGCGGCAGACCGGCTTCCTCGAGCGAATGGGAGAAGGGATAGTGCCCGATGTCGTGCAACAACGCGGCGAGCTTCAGGCGAGCGCGATCCGCAGCGTCGAGCCGGACGTCGCCCGCGTCTTCGAGCTGCGACAGCGCGCGGCGGGCGAGCTGGTACGCGCCGAGCGCGTGCTCGAAGCGGCTATGCGTGGCGCCGGGGTAGACCAGGAACGCGTGTCCCAGCTGGCGCACGTAGCGCAGCCGCTGGACGGCGGGGGTGTCGACGACGGCCAGCGCTTCGGGATCGAGCCGGATGTTGTCCCAGAGCGGGTCGCGGACGACCTCGAAGGGCGAGCGTGCCACGGATCACCTCCAAAGCAGATCCTTCGCTTCGCGCGCTCGCTCAGGATGACAGGCCGCCGGACGCCCTGAAAAAGAAAACATAAGGAGAGACGCGAGGAGAAGCACGGTTTCTCTTTTCTCTTTCCTATACCCGCGCAACGGGCACTGTCATCCTGAGCGCCGCAGGCGCGAAGGATCCGCTGTTCGGCGCCCCCCTATCCCCGTGGCCCGGCGTCCCCGACCGCGGCGTGCACCTGATCCTGGAACTGGGCGAAGTTCTCGCGGAACATCTGCGCGAGGCGCGCGGCCTGTGCATCATAGGCCGCCGGATCGCTCCAGGTGCCGCGGGGCAGGAGCAGGCCTTCCGGCACGCCCGGCACCTGCAGCGGGACTTCGACTCCGAACACGGGGTCGGGCGTGGTGGGGATGCGGTCGAGCTTCCCGGCGAGCGCGGCGCGCACCATGGCGCGGGTGAAGCCGAGCCGGATCCGCTGGCCGACGCCGTAGGGTCCGCCCGTCCACCCCGTGTTCACGAGCCAGCACTGGACGCCATGCGTGCCGATCTTCTCGCCGAGCAGCGAGGAGTAGGCGTTGGGGCTGAGCGGCAGGAACGGGGCGCCGAAGCAGGTCGAGAATGTGGCCTTCGGCTCGGTCACGCCGCGCTCGGTGCCGGCGACCTTGGCAGTGTACCCTGACAGGAAGTGGTACATCGCCTGCGCCGGGGAGAGGCGGGCGATCGGGGGCATGACCCCGTACGCGTCGCACGTGAGGAACAGGATGTGCGACGGGTGCCCGCCCACCCCGCCCGGGACGTGGTTCGGGATGTATTGGATGGGGTACGACGCGCGGGTGTTCTCGGTGATCTGATCCGAGTCGAGGTCGATGGCGCGGGTCTCGGGGTCCACCACCACGTTCTCGAGCACCGTCCCGAACATGCGGGTGGTCGCGAAGATTTCGGGCTCGCCCTCGCGCGACAGCCGGATGACCTTCGCGTAGCAGCCACCCTCGAAGTTGAAAATCCCCCGGTCGGACCAGCCATGCTCGTCGTCCCCGATCAGCGCCCGTTCGGGGTCGGCGGACAGCGTCGTCTTCCCGGTGCCCGACAGGCCGAAGAACAGCGCGACGTCGCCCGCCCGGCCGAGATTGGCGGAGCAGTGCATCGAGAGGACGCCGCGCTTCGGCAGCAGGTAGTTGAGGATCGTAAACACCGACTTCTTCATCTCACCGGCGTAGCGCGTGCCGCCGATCAGGATCGTGCGCTGTCCGAAATGGATCACCACGAACGTGCCCGACTTGGTGCCGTGGGTTCCGGGATCGGCATGCAACTCGGGGGCGTGGAGCACCATCCAGGCGGGGGAGAAGGATGCGAGATCGGCGGGGGACGGGCGCAGGAACATGTTGTGAACGAACAGGGCGTGCCACGCGTTGGGCGTGACGAACCGGATGCCGAACCGGTGCTCCGCGTCCGCGCCGGCGAACAGGTCGCGCACGAAGAGCTCCTGCCCCGCGAGGTGCGTCAGCACCGCCGCCTTGAGTCGCTCGAAGTGAGCGGCCTCGAGCGGCTGGTTCAGCCGGTTCCACCGGATCTCCTCCTCCGCGGAGGGCTCACGCACGATGAACTTGTCGTTCGGGCTGCGCCCGGTGTGCGGGGCGGTCACGGCGCAGAACGCCCCGCCCTCGGCGATCACGCCCTCGGCCCGACGCACCGCGTGCTCATAGAGCTCGGGCGGCCCGAGGTTCCAATGCACGGCGCGTTGCGGCGTGAGTCCCGCGGCCTCCAGGGAGGAGGCCCGTCTGCGTTCGGCGGGGCGGGTGGCGTGCGCCGTCATCCGGTCGGTCCCGATGAAAAGGTCAGGCGCGCGGACGCCGCCCGTGCTCCTGGGCATCCACGGCGGCGATCACGGCCATGTTCACGATATCGTTCACGTCGGAGCCGCGCTGCAGTACATGCACAGGTTGTGCCATCCCCACCAGAATGCCCGCGCTCCGCGTGTCAAGCAGGGCGCCCCATATCACTGCGTGCGAAGGACGTAGAGTCGCGCTCCGGGGAAGCTGACCAGGGAGCCGGTCGGCGACAAGAGGCGGAACATGCCCGTCACAATGCTCCCCCCCGCCAGGGCGGCGATCCTGAGGGGGTAGGGACCGAACTCGCGCGGCCTGCCAGGATGTACGAGCCGCCGCGATGCCCCCCACGGGTAGCGTGAGGGACGAGGGTCCGCCCGGCGCGCAGGCCGGTGCCGGCTGGGGAGCGGACACGTCTTTGCTGCAGGCGCCGATGCCGAGAGCAGCGATGATCAGAATCCTTCTCATATGCGTCTCCCTAGGAGCGTCTCCGTGAGCACCGGGTGTTGCCCGGTGCCCCGGACACGGCGTCACGCGGAACAACTCCTATACGACCACTACGCTCCGATGTTCATCCGCAGCTGTATGCTGCGAGGCCTGCCGAACGATGCGCCGCTGAAGAACGCACCTTTCAGCAGATACTGCTTGTCGAATGCGTTCTCGACGTAGATCTGGGGCCGGAGGACCACGCCGCCGGCGGCGAACGCGTACCCGGCGCTCGCGTTCAGAATGAAGCTTGACGGCACCTTGATTGACTGGTTGAAGTCGAGCAGGCCGGTCCCGTATGTGGCGTCGGGGTCCGCGCCGTTCGTGAGTCCGCTTCCATAGATGCCGGTCGCCGAGAGGTAGAAGCCCTGGGCGGAATACACCAGGCTCGCGACGCCCGACAGCCGCTGATCGTGGTCGAGGTCGAACGTCCCCGACGGCGGCACCGCGGGAAAGAACCCGCCGGTGATCGCCCCGTATCCGTACGCGTGGTTCAAGGCGACGTTCACGTACGCCGACACGGGTCCGCTCGGCCGGATCTCGACGACGCCCTCGATCCCGGTGATGCGCACCTGCTCGATGTTCACCGACGTCACGATCGCGGAGCCGGGAACGGTGTTGTCGTCAATCCCGGGCGAGCTGCGTTTGTGATACGCGGACAGCTTGGTCACGACGCCGAGCGGGAAGCGATGCACGTACCCGACCTCGTAGAAGTCGTCGCGCTCGGGCAGGGTAGGGGCCGCTACGACCCCGCCCTGGGCGTCGCTCGTGATGGCGCGCAGGTCCTCGACGTTGGTGGGGAGAAACAGGCGGCCGTAGTAGACCCAGAACGTGTTGGCCGGGTCCGGGAAGAAGCTGAGCTTCACCCGTGGGCTCACCTGCTGCTGGTTCCCGGCAAAGGGGGCGTTGTGGTTGTCGAACCGCACGCCCGTCCGCAGCTCCCATTTGTCCGAGGGTGCGATGGCGGTCTGCGCGTACACGCCGAAGTCACTGCCCTTGAGGTCCGAGTTCGACGCGGGCCCGAGGTTGCCCGTGGAGGTAACCGACGAGAAGTCCTCGTGCCCCCTGGTCAACGACGCCAGCACGCCGGTTTTCAGCTCGAGCCCATGATGGGGCTGGAGCGTGTAATCCAGCTTGAGTCCGGCCGTGTGGAAATTGCGGTCCTCGCTGAGGATGTAGTGGGTCGTGTCGGGGGCGAACACGAACGTCGGATCGTCGGTGAGACCCGGCGTGTAGTTCAGACTTCCGTCGCGGAAGAACGCGCCGGTGAACAGCTCCGCCGAGCGGCCGCTTTCGGACGAGCTTTCCGCGAACCGGTGGCGCCAGCCGAGGTTGACGAACCCGTTCACGTCCTGCTGGTGATCGTCGATGATCCCCTCGACCGAGTCGAACGGGACGGCAAAGCGTGTGCGGGTCCGGTTAACGTCGAGGTTCACGACGTCGTGGTCGGTGGGGACGTACTGGAGCTTCCCGAAGCCGAACAGGTCGGTGCCGTCGTTGTGAAAGTTCGAGACGGTGTTGTGCAGCGAGTCGAAGGCTACCGGCTCACGCCGCATGTCGGTTGCCTGTCGGGCGCCGGAAAAGAACAGCCCGACCTTGCCGGCGTTGGTGCTCAAGTTGAGCGTTTGTCCGTTCGCCGAGAACGACCCACCGTAGCCCGAGGCATCGAGGTGGAACCCGCCCGAGGGAATGCGTGTGGTCACGTTGACGACGGCGGCATTCTTGTTGCCGTACTCGGCGTCCCACCCGCCCGTCTGGAAGTCGATCTGGTTCACGACCTGCGGGTCGAACAGCTCGTTCAAGCTGCCCGAGATCCCCGCCGGGACGGGGACGCCGTCCACGTAGTACGTGTACTCGGCGTGCTGACCGCGGATGTGGACTTCGCCGGTGGGTGCGCGCGCGGCACCCACGATGGACTGCTGCAGGATCTGCGACGTGGTGTTGGTCGGCGCGCCGTGGTAATCGTTCTGCTTGAAGATCTGGTTCCCGGTCCGGGTGTCGACGGCGAGCGGCACGGCCGAGGACACTTCCACCGCCGACAGATTGATCGGGAGGGGGACCAGGCGGAAGTCGGCGCGGGCGAGGGCGTCCGTCGCCCCGATCGCGACGTTGCGCGCTTCGGAGCGGTAGCCGAGGTAGCGCACCTCGACGCTGTACGATCCGGCGGGCACGTTGTGGATCACGTAGCGGCCGAAGGCGTCGGTGGTGGTGGTGGCGATGGTGTTTCCATTGCGCACCATGCGCACCTCGCCGCCGGGTAGCGGTGTGCCGGTCGTGCTGTCGGCCACTGAGCCGCCGACGTCGCCGTCAGCCGCGGGAGGGGTCGTGAATCCGGCGGCGACGAGCCAGGCCACCACGAGCGTTGGATATAGGATCTTCGAGTTCATGCGCTCTCCGTAGACGTGAGTGAGTTGTCCTTGATCCGGCGCCATCCCGAATGAACGGGACGACGAACGGATCAGTTCACGTGCGGGCGACGCGCGCGGATCGCGGCGTCGCTAGGAGAGCGTGGGAGGGGCTCGGGGTTGTGGGTGGGGTCGACCGAGTGGCCGCGGCTGTACGGTTGGACCCGCCCCGAGCAACGGCCGGGCGTCGGCGACGTTGAGCCGAAGCGCGGCGGCGCGTGCCGTGACGGCGGGCGCGCTGAGGAAATGACACAGCGCGCAGTCCGGTGCGTGGACCCGCGCGCAGCTCTGGCTGGTGTGGGACTCGACGTGCGGGGTCGCCTGCGCGCCGGCGGCGTCGAGACGGGCGTCCGCCCACGTGGCGGCGCCCGGCAGACCCAGCTGCAGCAGGGTGCCGAGGAACCAGACGAGGCGCGCGCCGGGAGAGCGCCGGGACACGGGTCTCACGCGGGCGTGCGCACCAGCCGCCGCAGCACGATGGCTCCGAGGAGCACCAGGCCGTACATGCACACGATCAGGGGACCGGTGGGCAAGTCACCGGCCAACGAGAGCCACAGGCCGAGTATCGAGGCGAGCGCCCCCGAGCCCCACGAGATGTAGGCGAGCCGCCGCATGTCGCGCGTGAACAGGAACGCGATCACCGCTGGCACGACCAAGAAGCTGAATACCATCAGCACCCCTGCGACCGGCACCGCGAGCGTGATGACCACGCCGAACGACAGGTAGAACAGGAAGTCCCACCATTTGATCTTCCAGCCCAGGCGCTCGGCTTCTTCCGGGTGAAACGAGATCGTGATAAACCGGTGGCGCAGGAAGTAGTGGAACACGCCGAGCGCGGCGTAGGCCGCCGCCAGCTTGATGATCGTGGGCTGGAACGTAACCCAGAGGATACTCCCGGTGAGGGTCTTTTCGATCGCTTCGCCGCCCCCCGGAACCTTGTTCGCGACGAGGACGGCGGCCGCGGAGGCGACTACATACACGATACCGATGAACGCCTCTTGCGGCACGCGGCGCTCCTCCCGGGGCGACGAGCGCGTGAGTGCGAACAGCAGGGCGCCGACCGCCGTCGCGAACAGGGCAAAGACGTACGCCCAGGTCGAATCGGCCTCCACGTGAATCAACAACGCCGACAGTCCGCCCAGGGCCGCCATTTGCGCCAGCGAGAGGTCGACGAAGATCACCTCGCGCGCGATCACATGCAGCCCCAGGTAGGACAGCATGGCGACGAGCACCATGCAGGCCACGAAGGGTGGAACCATCAGCTGGAGACCGCTCATCTCGACTCCCCGTTGTCAGTCAGTTGGCCGTGGCGGTGCCGGTGCCGAAGGCGCGGGCGAGCTCCGAGATCCACAGATTCATGAGGTCGAAATAGGTATTGATCCCCGCGGCGCCTCCGGTGTTCGACGGAACGATCACGGCTTTCGCACCCGTCTTCTGTGCCACTTCCAGGACCTGATTGCGGTCGTAGTAGTTCGTGGAGAGGAGAACTTGGATGTGCCGCGTCCGCATTTCGTTGATCACCTCCAGGACGTGCCCCGGAGTGGGTGGGATTCCGGGCTTCGGCTCGATGTAATCCACGCACGGGACGTCGTACTGCCGGGAGAAGTAGTCCCACTCCTTGTGATAGCAGGCGACCGGCTTGCCGCGGAACGGCATTGCCTCCTTGAGCCACCCACCCAGCCGGTCGAGTAGCGGTGCACCCTGATACTGCTTCGTTTTCAAGAAGTCGAGCAGCTTTCCTTGCCGATCCAAGTCCGCCAGCGTCGGGCCGCTAAGTAGCTTCACGAGCTCTTCGCCGAACAGGGCTTGGTAAATGCGGTCCTCGAAGTCCTTCTCGCGCTGTGAGAAATAGTCGGCGTTCTCGGGAGAGACGCGCTTCAGGCCGGTCAGGATGTTGCGGGCGATCTGGACGGCATTGAGCGGACTGGTCCAGATGTGCGGGTTGCCGTACACGTGGATGTCGCCCTGGGCACGGGAATAGCTCGTGGGCACGTCGAGCAGGTCGATGCCGGCGTAGGCCGCGACGTAGCCTGGCCCGCCCTCTGTCACTTTGGGATTGTTCGCTTTGTCGAGCAGCGCCGGTACCCACAGCTCGAGGTCGAGACCCGTCGTTACGAACACGTCGGCTTGGCCCAGCAGCGGCACGAAGCTCGGCTTAGGTTGGACGTAATGCGGATTCTCGTCGCCGGTGGCAATCGAGCTGACGATGCCCCGGTCCCCGACGATTTCGCGCGCGATGGCACCGTACGTCGTGAGCGACGTGACGACTTTGACCTTGTCCGCGACCGGCGCCCGGACCGGCGGGGGTGTCACGGGAACATGGAGAGCAACGAGCATTGCGGTGAGTCGCAGCATGTCAGTAGGTCTCGTGTTTGTGTGGTCCAATCGCCCAAACCGCCTGCAGGGCAAATTGGTTCGTGGCGGCGACCCTGGCGGTCTTGGCCCAGGTGTACTGCGCCCGTAGCTCCACCCACTCGCTCTGCCACAGCGTGAGGGAGGGGATCACCTGCCGCGTGATGACGCCGAGGAGCGGATCTTCGACATAGTCGTAGCGCGCTCCTGCGATCCAACGCTGGCCCAGTTTGTAGGTGGTGCCCGCGTACCAGCCGAGCCTCGTCGTGCCGGCGCCGCCGTACTCCTTGCGAAGCGCGTACAGCTCGCCGCGCAGCGTCCATTCCCGGTACAGCGCCTCTGCCGGCGGCCGCCACGTGAGGCGGAAGTCGATCCCGCCGACCTTGGTACGGAGGCTAGAGTCTGGGTCCGTGCCGTACAGCGCCGTGCCGCCGAGCTGGGCGTAAGTCGAGCGCGTCAGCTGCCAGAAATTGAGTAGATGAAGGAGATACGTCGGCCGGCTGCTACCGCCGAACAGCTCACCGTCGCTCGCGCTACGAGTCAGTTGCGCCGTCAGTTCGTGCACCCCGAGTCCGCCGAAGGCGCGGTAGAAGGAGATCCCCGTTCCCGCGAGCCCGTCTCCGCCCAGATAGGCTCGCAGCGCAAGCGGGTACTCGGTCTCCGGGAGCGCGTGCAGGTGCCAGCGGTTCAGCTCGCCGAACTGCTGGCGAAATTTTCCTATGTCGAAGCGGATGCGCCCGGGCAAGCCGGTCCAATAGGCATATCCCTCCTCGATGCTGACATCGCCGTTCTCGAAGCTCACGAAGATCTTGGTGCTGGAGTAGGGATCGAGTGGCGATTGGAATCCCACCTCGAACTCCCGCGCGTCGAAGTTGTCCCGTTGCACACCCGGCGTGTAGCCATACGCTCGCACGTCGCCCGTCGCGCTGATCTCGGGGTTGAGTTGCGGCTGGCTGCGCTCGCGTCCGACGAACCTCGTGGCCCCGCCGGTGTCGCCACGGATTTTCGTGGTGTCCGTGCCCGCCGCCGCCGCGGCGGCGGCCCGCAGCGCCGCAAGCTCGTCGGTCGCCGCGGTGTCCCGCCTGGCGGGCGCCGCACCCGGTGCGCGCCCGAGCTGTGCCCGCAAACTATCGAGGCGCGCCTTGAGGGCGCGGACCTCCGTCGCAAGCGAGTCCACCCGACGCTGCTCAGCGGGCTGCTGGGCTGACAGCCGGCTGGCCAACGCGAGCACGGCGAGCGCGGCCACGACGGCCTGGTAATGTCGAGTCATGCTGGAAATCCCCCGTTCCGTTCTTCCAAGCAGGCGTCCCGCCGCGACGCGGGCACGCGCGGTCGGCGGCCCGGCAGGGCCGGCCGCCGTCGTGCTAGGAACGGGAGGCGGGGGGAGCTCGAGGCGGGGCGGTGCGGTAGTCTGAGCGGACTAGCGGCGCTACGTCGCATTCCGTCGGACGCCGCTCGACGGTCGCGGCTACCTCGGCCTGCGTGCGCACCTGCTGCGTCGACACCTGCGAGCCGGCGAATTGACACAGCACGCAGCGCAGGCCGTCGTGCAGCGCGACGCAACCCGCCCCGTGCTGAGCCTCGATGTGCGCCGGGGCGCTGAAGCGCTCGGACGCATGGGCCAGCGACACGGCGCCGCCCGCCAGCCCCTGGAGCACCAGCAGCACTGCGGCGAGGCACCGGCTCATACGTTGAGGGGTCGTCGTCCGTGCGATCACGCCCTGCCTACGGTTTGGGGTACGCGAGCGTTGTTTCGGGGGCCGCGCGCGTAGGCGCGCAGCCGCCGGAGCATGCGGCGATCGTGACGTACGGGATCGCCGCCTTTCGGCGTCTCGATAATCTTAATCACGGAAGCGAGCCGCGGGTCGCGCATGATGCGCCGGAACGGCTCCGGGCCGATCGTCCCTTCGCCGATCCACTGGTGGCGGTCGAGGTGCGAGCCGGTCGCACCCTTGGAGTCGTTGAGGTGCAGGCATTTGAGATGCGTGAGGCCGACCTCCCGGTCGAACCGCTCCCACACCTCCTCCAGCGCCGTGGCCACGTCATACCCGGCAGCGTGAAGATGCGCCGTGTCGAGGCAGAACTCCACCCGAGCCTGCAGCCCGGCGGGCAGGGCGTCGCGCAGCGCCCGCAACTCCTCGAACGTGCTCCCCAGCGCCGTGCCCGCGCCCGCCGTTCCTTCTAGCAACACGCCCACCTCTCCTGCGACCGCCGTCAGGCACTGGGCGTAGGCGCGGGCGTTGCGCGCCAGACCCTCGGCCCGGTCGTCGATATAGTTGCCGGGGTGCGACACGACCCAGGGGATCCCGAGGGCGCGGCAGCGGACCAGCTCGCCACTGAACGCGGCAATGCTTCTCTCGCGCAACGGCTGATCCGGGGACGCCAGGTTAATGAGGTAACTGTCGTGCGACACGACGGCCCGGATTCCGCTCGCGGCCAGCGCCGCCCGGAAGGCCGCGACGTCGGCGTCCCGGACCATGGACTCGCGCCACTGGTTGGGGGTCTTCGTGAAGACCTGAATCGCGCTAGCGCCGATCGCGTTCCCTCGCGCGGGCGCCTCCGCCACGCCGCCCTGCGTCGACACATGGGCGCCCAGCAGGTCATCGGGGGCGCGCTTCACAACCAGGGCTCCTCCGTGAAGGCGAGCCGGGAGATGAGGGGCACGAACCGGACACCGCCGGCCCGTCGCTCCACCAGCCCCGCGGGGCCGCGCTGCAGAATGACCAGCTCCTGGGACGCGAGGTCACCGATGGGGATCACGAGACGGCCGCCGGGCGCGAGCTGCTCGGTGAGGGGCGTCGGCACGCCGGGCGCGGCGGCCGTCACGATGATGCCGTGGAACGGCGCGCACTCGGGCCAGCCGGCCGCGCCGTCGCCCAGCCGGGTCTCGATGTTCGTGAGGCCCAGCCGCCGAAATCGCTCCTCTGCTTCGACGAGCAGGTCGGGGAGTCGCTCGATCGTATAGACGCGCGCGGCCAGCCGCGCCAGGATCGTGGTCTGGTAGCCGGACCCGGTCCCGATCTCGAGCACGCGGTCCCGGCGCCGCGCCGCGAGCGCCTCGGTCATCAACGCCACAATCAGCGGTTGGGAAATCGTCTGCCCGCTCCCGATCGGCAACGGCGCGTCTTCGTAGGCTTCGCTCGCGAGGTGCGGAGGGAGGAACCATTCGCGCGGCACCCACGCCATGGCGGCGAGCACCCGGCAGTCGTGGATACCGCGCCCCGCGAGCTGGCTCGCGACCATGCGGCGCCGCTGGCGCCGCGTCTCAGGCGCCGGCCTGCGCACCCACCGCGCTCCGCGGTTGCTGTCCCATACGGTGAACTATACCTTGACACGCTTCATCGTGCGGTAAGGACCCTTGCCCGAACAACCCCAGCACCGAATCCTCCTCGTCGGCGACGCCGGGACCCGTCCCGACGGCCTCGAGCGGTTTCTGGTGCGAGGCGGCTTTCAGGTCACCGAGGCCCCTTACCCACCGCCCGGCCCCGATCGGCCCGAGCAGCAGCCCCCCGATCTGCTCATCTTCTCGATCGGCGCCAAGGAGGCGGGGCTGGCCGAAGCGGTGCGTGACCTCGCGACCGCCGCCCGCTTCGGGGGCGCCCCGGTGATCGTCCTGGTGGCGGACGGCGGGGCGGACGCCGTCGCCGACGCGCTCCAGGCGGGCGCGCAGGACGCGATGGCGAGCCCGGTGCACTTCGGCGAGATGCGCGCCCGCATCGACGCCGATCTGCGTCTGCGCCACGACCTGAGCGAGGCCCAGGATGCGCTGCGGACGCGCGACCTGCTGTTCGACATTTTTCAGGACGTCTCGGCCGCCCTGCGTGCCGACGAGATCTTCCGGACCCTGGTCCGCCGCGTGGGGCACGCCTTCGGCCTGACCCATTGCTCGTTCGTACTCACGGCCCCGGGAGAAGACCAGGGGCGCGTCGTCGCGGTGTACGAAAACCCGGCGATCCGCGACCTGCGGGTCGAGCTGGAGCGCTACCCGGAAATTCAGGAGGCGATCCGCACCGAGCGACCCGTCCTCATTCCGGATGTTCACGAGCACCCCCTCTTCGAAACGATTCGCCGACGGTGGACGAAGCAGCGGATCGAGGTCAACGTGCAGTCGGCGGTGGCGCTGCCAGTGTTCGTCCAGGGCCGCGCCGCGGGGGTGTTCTTCCTGCGCACCGTGCGGGGGGATCCCCAGCTCCGACCCCAGGACGTCGCGTTCGCCAATACGATCGCCCAGGCGGCGGCGCGGGTGCTCGAGAACGAGGAGCGCCGGGCGGCCATCTATCGGCGCCAGATCAGCGCCGGCGTCACCGACGTGCTCACCGGCTGCGCCAGCCTCGATGCGCTGGACCGCCGCCTGCGCGAGGAGTTCGAGCGCGCCCGGCGCTACTCCCTGCGGTTCGCGCTCGTGGTGATCGATGTGGACCGGCTGCGCGACGTCAACGAGCGCCTGGGCCAGCCGGCGGGCGACCGCGTGCTCGCGGAGATCGGCGCCATGATGCAGCGCGAGATCCGGGCGCCGGACTTCGTGGCGCGCTACGGTGGCGACGAGTTCGCCCTGGTGCTCCCGGAGACCGACGCGCAGGGCGGCCGGCGCTTCGTGGAGCGGCTGCGGCAGCTCCTGGCCCGCCACACCTTCCCCGACCTCCCCCGCGGGCAGGTGCCGAGCCTCACGGCGGGCGTCGTTGCGTTCCCGCACACGGAGGTGCTGCGGCCCGAGGATCTGTTCGCGCAGGTCGAGGCGGCGCTGGACCGGGGCAAGAAGAGCGAGCCCGACCGGATCGGCGTCAGCGGCGCGTCTTCAGCCAGTTGACGGGGTCCAGGGCGATGCCGCCCTGGCCCCGGATCTCGAAGTGCAGGTGGGGTCCCTGATCGCTCGACCCGCCGCCCACGTGGCCGAGGATCTGGCCTTTGGTGATCCGTTCGCCGCGGGCCACGCTCACGTCACTCAGGGAGCCATAAAAACTGTAGAAGCCGCCGCCGTGATCCACCAGCACGGAGAAGAGGTACGTGCCGAGGGGTCCCGCGAGGCTCACGCTGCCGCCCGCAATGGCGCGGACCGGCGTGCCGGCCGGCGCCGCGATTCCGATGCCGTGCCACGGGATGCGGGTGTTGTTCGGGCCGGTGGCGGTACCGAACTGGTACACGATCCGCCCTTGCACGGGCCAGTCGAGCTGGCCCAGGTCCGCGGTGGTGATGGCGGCGGCCGCGGTAGCGGCGCCGCGCGCTTCGGCCTCACGGCGGGCGCGCTCCAGGGCGACGATGCGGTCGTTCAGGCCCTTCTCGTCACGCTCGAGCTCGGACAAGCGCTGCAGGGCCTCACGCGCGCTGCGCCGCGTCTCACGGAGTGACGTCTGCCGCTCGCGCTCGAGTGACAGGTAACGGTCCAGCTCTTCCGTGCGCTCGGTCTTGCGCCGCCCCAGCGCGTCGCGCCCGTCGACCAGCGTCTGGCGCTCGCGGCCGATGCGCCGCTGCAGCTTGGACATGTCGTTCGCCAGCAGCCGATCCTGCCGGCTCACGAGGTACAGGTACTTGTAGCGCGACAACAGATCACCGAAGCTCTCCGCCGCGAGGAGGACCTGGTACCCGTACAGCGCCCCGCGTTTCGAGATGTCGACCAGGCGCCGCTCGAGCACGGCGCGCTTCTCGGCGAGTGCGTTCTGGGCGAGCAACAGGTCGACCGTGGTTCGATCGATCTGGTCCGACAGCGCATAAATCTGGCGGTCCAGCTCGTTCACGATCCGATTGGTCGTCTCTTTCTGACGCTCGATGTTCGCGAGCTCGTCGGAGAGCGAGTGTACCTGCGTGCGCAGCCGCTCGAGCTCCTGCTCGACGTCCGACCGCTCGCGGCGGATGCTTTCCAACCGTTGCTGGTTGTCACGCAGCTGTTGATCGAAGGGTTGGGGACGTTGGGAGGCAAGAGACGTAGCACAAAAGGCGTAGCACAACATCGTCACGCAAAACCGTCGCGCAAAGACGACGGCGTCTCGACGTTTCTGCGCGACGTCTCTGCGTGACGCCCCTGCGTGACGCTTCACGCTTGACGTCTCTTTGCTTGACGCCTCATACCCGTCGCAAGTGTCGCCCCACCGATGCAGCACTGCCAAAGAATCCGATGAGAGTGCCGAAGCCGACTATGGCGAGCGCCTGCACGTTCGAGAAGAACGCCGCCTGGATGAGCCAGCGGTTGATGAGGGTGTACGCGCCGTACGAGAGCCCGACCGCGACCAGCCCGCCGAGCATTCCCTTGATCGCTCCCTGCAGCAGGAACGGGCGGCGGATAAAGCCGTTGGTGGCGCCCACCAGGCGCATGATGGCGATCTCGCGGCTGCGCTGCAGCACCGCCATGCGGATGGTGGTGCCGATGATGATGATGGCCACCACGGCGAACGCCGCTCCGACCACCAGCCCCACTGCCGCCGCGACCTGCCGCAGCCGGTCGAGCTTTTCCACCCAATCGCGTCCGAACCGCACGTCGTCCACGAACCCGAACCCGCGGAGCCGGTCAGCGACGTCGTTCACGTGCTCGGCGTCGCGGAACCGGGGCTTGAGCTTCACCTCGATGGAGGCGGGGAGCGGGTTGCGCTCGAGCTCCTGCAGCACGTCGCGGAACTCGACCAGCTCGGCCCGCGCCCGGGCCAGCGCCGAGTCCTCGCTCACGTAGACGGCCGAGTGCACTTCGGGGAATGCCTCGATGTCCTTCTCGGCGAGCGTGATGGATTCGATCGGCGTGCCGGGGAGGAGGTAGGCGACGATCTCCACACGCTCGGCCACGCCGCGCAGCGCATCCTGCAGGTTCACGGCCACGAGGCCGAACAGGCCGACCACGAACAGCGAGAACGCGATGGTCGTCACCGAGAGCGCCGAGAGCAGCGGGGCGCGCCGGAAGGCGAGCAGCGCTTCGCGAATCGTGAGATTCACGGCGTCGCCGCCTGGTCGCGGGGCTCGTCCACCGCGGAGTCGTACACCAGCGCTCCCTCCTGGAGCTCGATCACGCGGTAGGGCGCCTGACGCACCAGATCGAGGTCGTGCGTGGCCATCACGACGGCCGTGCCGCTGGCGTTGATGTCGCGCAGCAGCTGGAACACGCCGCGCGTGGCCCGCTCGTCCAGGTTCCCCGTCGGCTCGTCGGCGAGCAGAACGCTCGGCTCGTTCACGAGCGCCCGGGCGATGGCGACCCGCTGCTGCTCACCACCCGACAGCTCGCGGGGGTAGGCCTGCGCTTTGGCCGCGAGCCCGACCTGGGTGAGGACCCGCATCACGCGCGCCGGGATCGACGAGCGCCGGGCGCCCGTGACTTCGAGCGCGAAGGCGACGTTCTCCTCGGCGGTCCGGTCTTCGAGCAGGCGAAAGTCCTGGAACACGATGCCGAGCCGACGGCGCAGCATCGGGACGTCGCGGGGACGCAGCTCCGCCACGTTGAACCCCGAGACGCGCACTTCGCCGCTCGTCACCGGCTCGTCGGCGTAGACCAGCTTGAGGACGGTGGACTTGCCGGCCCCCGAATGACCGGTGAGGAACACGAACTCGCCCTTCGCGATGTGGAACGACACGTCCTTCAGGGCGAGCCCCCCTTTGGGGAAGGCCTTGAAGACATTCGTGAACTTGATCACTTACAGCTGCGCCAGGGCTTGCGCAAAGTCCGCGATGATGTCGTCCGAGTCCTCCAGTCCGATGGAAAATCTCAGGAAGCCATCGGGAATGCCAGCCCGGGCCCGGGCGTCGGGCGTGAGCATCGCGTGCGACGTGAGTCGCGGCTCGGACACGAGCGTTTCCACGCCGCCGAGACTGGGGGCGTGTGCCGCGATGGTGAGCGCGCGCAGGAACCGCTCCGCCGCCCGCGCGCCGCCCTTGAGCTCGACCCCCAGCATCCCCCCGAAGCCGTTGAGGATTCGCTTCGCCACGTCGTGATCGGCGTGCGACGGCAGCCCGGGGTAGTGCACCGCGGCGAATTGCGACTGCTTGGCGCACCACTCCGCGACCGCCAGCGCGGTCTCGTTCTGCCGCGCGACGCGCACCGCGAGCGTCTTCATCCCGCGATCGATCAGCCAGGCGGCCATCGGGTCGAGGGCTTGGCCCCACACGTGCAGCAGCTTGCGCACCTCTTCGATCACCGACTCGCTGCCCGCGACCGCCCCCGCGAGCACGTCGGAGTGGCCGTTCAAGTATTTCGTGGCGCTGTGGATCACCACGTCGGCGCCGTGCTCGAGCGGCCGGTAGTTGAGGGGCGTGGCGAAGGTGGCGTCGACGAGCAGCGCGAGCCCCTCGGTCTTACACAGCGTGGCGATCGGCTCGAGATCGAGCACGCGGAGCAGGGGATTGGTGGGGGTCTCGACGAAGATGGCCCGGGTGTTTTTCTTGAGCCCGCGCTTCCAGGTGCGCGGCTCCAGCGGGTTGACGAACGACACCTCGATGCCGAAGCGACCGAACTCCTGTGCGAACAACCGGTACACCCCGCCGTAGATCCACTCGCTCGAGAGCAGGTGGTCCCCGGGGCGCAGCACCGCGAGATGCGACAGGGCGATCGCGCCCATGCCGCTACCCACGAACAGCGCGGCCTCGGCGCCCTCGAGCAGCGCGAGGCGCTTGGCAATCGCCACGTGGTTGGGGTTGTTGCCGTACCGGGCGTAGATGACTTCCTGAGCCGACCCGATGGGATTGGTGAACGTGGCACTCTGATACAGCGGCGCCACCACGGGCGCCCAGTCGGGGCGCCCCTCCGGGTCGCCATGCACAGCGCGGGTCGAAAAGCCGAGGCGACGCTTCACGTCAGCGTGAGGGTCCCTCCGGCCGAGCGTGCGGCGAGCCGCCGCGCCACCAGCTCCTCGAGCAGCGCCGCCGCCGCGTCCGGGGCCCCGACCGCCTCCAGCGTGCCGTCGGGCCGCTCGATCAGCACCGCGAGCCGATGACCCGCGAGCACCGGCTCGATCGCTTCGCGGTGCCCGTCCGAGACGCCCATGAGCACCAGCACTCCCGGCCGGCTCCGCAACAGCTTCGCCACGATCTCGTCGGCGCACGAGTAGTCGATGCACCCGACCCGCGTGAAATCGATGCGGGCGACGGCGACTTCCCCTGCGGCCGTCGCCATCGCCCGCTCGATGCCTTCGCGCACGACACGCCCGGTCGGGCGGGTGACCAGGTCCGTATAGACGCCCGACACCGATTCCTGGAGCACCGCGTGCACGTCGATGTGCTGTATCACCGCTTGGTGGACCCCTGCTCCGGTATGATGATGAGCACCTGAGCGCCCGGGAACGGCGGGAGACCGTCCTTCAAGGGCACGTCGTCGTCCCACTTGGGCACAATCGCGATTCGGGCCGTCCCGCTGCGAATCGCGATCTTGCCGTCCCAGCGGGCGAGATAGCGGCGGATCCCGGCGAGCCCTTGCCCGCGGCCCGGATCGCGGAACCGACTGATGCCCTGGATCAGCGCAGCCTCGAGTGCCGCCGCGTCCCCCCAGCGCGTTCCGAACCGCTTGCTCTGCGTCGGCTCGAGGGAGTGGCGGAACCCTACCCCCGCGTCCCCCACCGCGATCACGACCACCCGCTTGGCGAGCGTGCGGCGCCAGTAGTATGCCTGCACGGCCACCCAGCCGCCGGTGCCCGCGTGTTCTACAATATTCTGACACGCCTCGGAAAGCGCCATAGCGAAGCCCATCGTCGCCTTCGGATCGAGGCCGAGCTCGGACGCCAGGATGGCAGACGCGCGCTGCTGGATGTTCGAGACCACGGCGTGCACGTCTTCCGCCGCGCGCACCGGCGTCACGGGGAGCAGCACGTCGCTCTCCGCCGCGGCTTTCACCCTCGGCACCTTCCCATGGATCTCGAACAGCTCGGCTGCTTCGCGGAAGAATCCAGCGCGCGTCCAGTAGGTGAGGACGTCCGCGTGCGTCGGCGCGGTGAGCAGGGGTCGCTCACCGGCTCCCTCCCCGCCGTGCCCGGTGCCCCGTGCCGCCTGCCCCGCCACGAGCAGGCCGACCAGCCCATACGGAGACGCCCATTCGGCCGCATGGGCATCGAACAAGAGCCGCTCGCCGTCCTTCGCCGCTTCGGCGAACGCGCCCGCGAACTGGTCGAACGAGCGATCGTCGAACTGGGACGGGACGTCGACGAGTCGGGTCACACCGTCGAGAGCCTGCCCAGCAGGTGGTCGCGCAATCCGGTGGCGCCGCGGTGGGTCACGTTTCGCGCGCCCATGTGCGTGCCGAGCCGCAGCGCCTCCTCGAGCGCGGCACCCGTGACGAGCGAGGCCACGACCGTGGCCCCGAGCACGTCCCCGCAACCCGTGGGGTCGCCCTCCGGGTCGGGCGCCGCATCCGACGCGATCCGGGCACTCCGCACCGGTCGGCCCGTGAAATAGGCCACGCCCCGCGGGCCCAGGGTCACGACGAGGGTCTGACAGCCGCGCGTCAGCGCGCCGGCGGCCACGAGCAGGGGATCGGGGCCGAGCTGCGCCAGCTCCGCTTCGTTCATTTGCACCATATCGAAGCAGCCGAACCACGCCGGCGCGTCCGGCAGCGGCCGGGGCACGCGCGTGCCATCGGGCTCCTTCCCCAGGAAGAGGCTGTGCAGGTCGGCGTAGAGGAAGCGTGGAAAGCCGCGCCGCAAGAGCTGGGTCGTGTCCAGGTCGAGCTCGTACCCGGAGATGAAGTTCACGTACAGCGCGTCCAGGTCGCGCACCTGGGGCCCCAGCTCGGGCCACGTCCACGCCGGCACACCGCCCGACATCTGCTCGCAGCGGCGCTCGGCCTGGTAATAGCGCAGGGTGACCCGGTTGTTCGGCGCCGGGACCTCCAGGAAGCGCGCCCCGGGAACCACGTGGCGCAGGCTGCCGAGGAACTTGTTCGCCCGGGCCGCGAGGTCGCGCCCGACCTTGACGAGCGGCACGATCTGCCAGTCGTCGCGCAGCGTCGCGTCGAGCGCCGCGAGCGAGTACGAGATGCCCCCCCACTCCTCGATCGCCGGCTGGGCGGGGTCGCGCCCGTAGATCGTATCCCACACCATCGAGCCGATCACGCCGAGCCGTTTCACAAGCGCCCCCAGGTGTGCCTGACGAACACGGCGGCCGCGCCGTACACGCCGGCCGTGCCCGTCAGCTCGCCGGGCACGATGCGGCACGCGTCCACGGCCGGCTTGAACGCGCGTCGCTGCACTTCCGCCCGCAACGGAACAAACAGGCGGTCTCCCGCGAGGGTCACGCCGCCGCAGATGACGACGACTTCGGGATTGAAGATGTTGATGATGTTGGCGACGCCCGCGCCCAGGAACTTGGCGGTGTCCTTGACCACTTCCCGGGCGTACTCGTCGCCGTCGTGCGCGGCCTCGTACACCACCTGGGCGGTGATCTTCGAGAGGTCGCCGTTCACGTACCCGGGGAGCGACGTATCGGCGCCGGGCCTGATCCCTTCGACCGCCCGCGCCGCGATCGCCGGCCCCGACGCGTACGCCTCGAGGCAGCCGTCGTTGCCGCACTTGCAGCGCCGGCCCATCACGTCGATGGTCATGTGCCCGATCTCGCCCGCCAGGTCCGACACGCCGCGGTAAATCTCGCCACCCAGCACGATGCCGCCGCCGATCCCGGTCCCGATCGTGAGGCCCACGACGTGGTTGGCGCCGCGCGCCGCGCCGCGCCACCACTCGCCGAAAATGGCGCAGTTGGCGTCGTTATCGAGCGTGGCGGGCAGGCCCAGCGACGTGGCGAGCCGGTCGCGGAGGGGAAAGTTCGTCCAGCCGAGGTTGGGCGTGAGCAGCACCACGCCGGTCTTGGTGTCGAGCGGACCGGGCGATCCGATGCCGACGCCGGCAATCTCCTTGCCGCGGGCCGCGGCCATCGAGGCCCGCGCCAGCTTCACGATGCGGGTCAGCACCGCTTCCGCCCCCCGCTCCGAAAACGTCGGCTCCGACACGAGACCCAGCAGCTCCGAGCCGTCTTCGGCCAGGGTGCCCGCGACGATGTTCGTTCCGCCGATGTCAATCCCGACGACGTAGCGCACCGGTCTCCTCGATTGCCTGAAGGACGTCCTCCACGCGGAGCGACTTCATGCACCGGTGGTGCCCCAACGGGCAGCTGGGCGGCCCGTGCGCCGAGCACGGGCGGCACGGGAGGCCCTCGAGCTCGACCACCCGGTCCCGCGGTCCGCGCGGCCCGAACCCGAACGACGGCGCGGTCGACCCGAAGATCGCCACGGTCGGCGTGCCGACGGCCTGGGCGAAATGCAACGGGGCGCTGTCGTTCGTCACGAGGACGGCCGCCCGCCGGATCGCCTCCGCCGACTGCCGCACGGTCAGCCGGCGGCATCCACTGACGGCGTGACCGCCCGACCGCGCCACCGCTTCGGTGATCTCCGCGGCGAGCCCCGCGTCCTCCGGGCCGCCGACCACCACGATCCCGACTCTGCCCGCCAGCCGCTCCGCCAGCGCTCCATAGTACGGCCAGCGCTTCGACCCCCAGATCGATCCCGGGGCGAGCGCGACGAACCTGCCCTGCATTCCATGCTCCCGCAGGAACCCCTCCGTCGCCACACGATCGGCGAGGGGGACGTACAGGGACGGGCGGGCACGGTGCGCCGCGACGTCCGCGAGCGCGAGCAGGCGGTCCACCTCGTGACCCTGCTTCGCCCGCGGTCGGATGTCGGTGTAGAGCGACCGCCAGCCGTCGTCGAAGCCGACCCGCCGCGGGATGCGGGCGAGCCACGCCGCCAGCGCCGTCCGCAGGGAGCGATGCGGAAGATACGCGCATTCGTAGCGCTCCGCGCGCAGGCCGCGGACCAGGTTGACCAATCCACGCCAGCCCCGATCGCGGCCCTTCTTGTCGTACGGGATCACCCGCCGGACCGCGGGGTGGGGCTCGATCAGCGGTGCCGCAGCCGGGGTCGTGACCACGTCCACCGGCCCGTGGCGGGCGGCGAGCGCCTCGAGCAGCGGCGTCGTGAGCACCACGTCTCCAAGAAAGGCGGTCTGGATGACGAGGCTAGTCAACCTGCAAGACCGCCAAGAATGCCTCCTGCGGGATTTCGACCGTTCCCACCTGCTTCATGCGCTTCTTTCCCTCTTTTTGCTTCTCGAGCAGCTTGCGCTTGCGCGTGACGTCGCCCCCATAGCACTTCGCGGTCACGTTCTTGCGCAGCGGGCGGACGGTCTCGCGGGCGATCACCTTGGTGCCGATCGCGGCTTGAATCACGACCTCGAACAGCTGGCGCGGGATGAGCTCCTTCAGCTTTTCGGCGATCTTCTTGCCCCATTCGTACGCCTTGTCGCGGTGGATGATGACCGAGAACGCATCCACGGCTTCGCCGTTGAGCAGCATGTCGAGCTTGACGAGCTCGGCCGGGCGGTACTCGAGGAACTCGTAGTCGAGGGACGCGTAGCCGCGTGAGATCGTCTTCAGCTTGTCGTAGAAATCGAGGATGATCTCAGCGAGCGGGAATTCCCAGCTGAACTCGACGCGCGTCGGATCGACATAGTGCATCCCTTTGTACACGCCGCGCCGCTCCTGGCCCAGCTTCATGACGGCGCCGATGTATTCCGCCGGCGCCACGATCCGCGCCTTGACGTACGGCTCCTCGATGTGGTCGACCGCCGAGCCGTGCGGCATCAGGCTCGGATTCTCGACCAGCTCCACGGTGCCGTCCGTCCGGTGGACGTGGTACTCCACGTTCGGCACGGTGCTGATCAGGTCGAGATTGAACTCCCGCTCGAGCCGCTCCCGCACGATCTCCATGTGGAGCAGGCCGAGGAACCCGCAGCGAAACCCGAAGCCGAGCGCCACCGAAGACTCGGGCTCGTAGTGCAGCGACCCGTCGTTGAGCTGGAGCTTGCCCAGCGCGTCGCGCAGCTCCTCGAACTGCTCGGCGTTCGTCGGGTACAGGCCGGCGAACACCATCGACATGATGTCGCGGTACCCGGGCAGGAGCGGCACGTCGCGGTGGTCCGCGTCGAGCACCGTGTCGCCGGAGCGGGTGTCGCGCACGCCGCGCACGTTCGCCACGAAGTAGCCGACTTCGCCGGCTTCGAGCTGCTCGGTGGGCTTGTGCCCGAGCTGCAGGTACCCGACCTCGTCCACCTCGTAGACGTCGTCCTTGTGCGCGCCGAACGCGATCTTCATGCCGGGGCGGATCGTGCCATCCACGACCCGGATGCTGGGGATCGCGCCGCGGTAGCGATCGTAGTACGAGTCGAAGATGAGGGCGCGGAGCGGGGCGTCCGCCACGCCCCGCGGTGCGGGGATGCGCCGCACCACCGCCTCCAGCAGGTCGGGCACGTTGGTGCCTTCCTTGGCGGAAATGCGGAGGATCTCCTCCGGCTTCGCCCCGATGAGCTCGTGCAGCTCCTGCGCCCGGCGGTCCGGCTCCGCTCCGGGAAGGTCGATCTTGTTGAGCACGGGGATGATCTCGAGCCCGGCGTCCATCGCGAGGAACAGGTTGGACAGCGTCTGTGCCTGAATTCCCTGTGATGCGTCCACGACGAGGATCGCTCCCTCACACGCCTGCAGCGAGCGCGACACTTCGTAGGTGAAGTCCACGTGTCCCGGAGTGTCGATCAGATTGAGCTCGTACACCCCCCCGTCGCGGGCATGGTAGTTCATGCGCACGGCGTTGAGCTTGATCGTGATGCCCCGCTCGCGCTCCAGGTCCATCGTGTCGAGCACCTGCTCGCGCATCAGGCGCTTGTCCAGGGTGCCCGTGAGCTCGATGAGGCGGTCGGCCAGGGTCGATTTCCCGTGGTCGATATGGGCCACGATACAGAAGTTGCGGATGTGATCTTGGCGCATGTGGGGCTAAAATATAGTCATCCGTCGCGGCCGGTCTGTTACGGACCACGGATGACGGATGACGGAGAACGCGGTATACTCCGAGAGGAACTCCCCTGGCTCCCATCACCGGCTGGTTCGACCCCACCTCCAACGGCGGCGCCGTACGGCTCGCCGCCAACAGTTACTTGCCCGCGAAAGGTGATTCCGGTGTGCGTCTCCCGGGGCTGCGGCGCGGCGACATCGTCACGGTGGAGCACGGGCGCGTGGTGAGCGTCAACGGCCTGCCGCCCGTCGGCCTGGGCGAGCGGCCCGACTTCGCCAAGCTTGGTGCCGTCCACCCCTCGCGGCCCCTGCGACTCGAGACCCCGCAAGCCTCGAGCCCGCGCACGGCGGAGATCCAGCGTGTCGTCGATTTGATCTGCCCGCTGGGCTTCGGCCAGCGCGCGCTGATCGTGTCGCCGCCCAAGGCGGGCAAGACCGTGATGCTGCAGGCCGTGGCGGAGGGCGTCGCCCTCAACCATCCGTCGGCGATCCTGCTCATCCTGCTCGTGGACGAGCGGCCGGAAGAGGTGAGCGAAATGGTGGACTGGGGGCGGGGCGAAGTCATCGCGTCGAGCTTCGACCTTTCACACGAGCGGCACGTCGCGGTAGCCGACATGGTGTTCGAGCACGCGCGCCGCCAGGTGGAGCTCGGCAAGGACGTCGTGATCGTGCTCGACTCGCTCACGCGCCTCGCACGGTCCCACAACACCACCGGGCGTGGCAGCGGGCGCACGATGTCGGGTGGTCTGGACGCCAACGCGCTCGCCAAGCCCAAGGGCCTGTTCGGGGCCGCGCGCGCGGTGCCGGAGGGCGGCTCCCTGACCGTCATCGCCACGGCGCTCATCGAGACGGAGAGCCGGATGGACGATGTGATCTTCGAGGAGTTCAAAGGGACCGGCAACTCGGAGCTGCGGCTGTCTCGCGCGCTGGCGGACCGCCGCCTGTACCCTGCGGTGGATGTGGCCGCCAGCGGCACACGGCGCGAGGAGCTGCTCGGGGACCCCCCGACGGTGGCGGCCAAACAGCAGCTCCGGCGGGGTCTGGTGGGCCTTCCGCCGGAGAAGGCGATCGACGGGCTGCTGGCGCAGCTGCGGCGCGCCAAGACGAACGCCGAGCTGCTCGCCGGCGTCGGCTAGCCGTCAGTTCCCGCCGCCCACGATCCGCTTATAGCTGTCCGGGTTCCAGCGGGGCCGCTGGGGCGTGTTCGCGACGGCCAGCCCCAGATGGAACACGAGCCGTGCGAACCGCGCCTCCTTCTCGGCGTCGATCTTGTCCGGGGAGTCGCTCACCTGATGGTAGTCCGGATGCAGCCCGGTCGTGAAGAAGAGGATGGGCACGCCCTTCTTCGCGAAGTTGTAGTGGTCCGAGCGGAAAAAGAGCCCTTCCTGCGGCCAGAGATCGCCGAGCGGCTTGATGTTCAGGTCGCGGTGTGCCGCGGCCACGCTGTCGAGCGTCGCGCCGAGATTGGAGTGCTCGCGGCCGATCACCGCGACCGTGTCCTTGGCGTTGCGGCCGACCATGTCGATGTTCAAGTCGGCGATCACGTCGGCGAGCGGTACGGTGGGATGGTCGGCGAAGTACGCGCTTCCCCAGAGGCCCCGCTCCTCGCCGCTTACGGTCATGAACACGAGGGAGCGCTTGGGTCGCTCGCTGGCCGAGGCGAACGCCTGCGCCAGCTCGATCACGGCGACCGTGCCCGAGCCGTCGTCGTCCGCCCCGTTGCAGATCGAGTCGGCGCCGCGGGCGGTGCAACCCTCCCCAGCGCTCGGCGTGCCGATGTGATCCATGTGGGCGCTGAACAGGACGTATTCCTGCTTCAGCGTGGCGTCACTGCCCTCGAGGATGCCGATCGCGTTGGGAGCCGACGCGTGCTGGAGCACTCGCTCGCGCACATCCAGTTGGAGCGTGACGTCGGCCAGGGGACGAGCCGCGAGGGGTCGGTCGCCCCATACCCGGAGCGAGTCGGGGCTCACGCCCCCCTGCGCGAAGAGCGCCCCGGCGGTCGCCGTCCGCACCGCGAACACGGCGGGGACCGCGGGCCCACTCTCGGAGCTCGGATTGCGCACGGTCACACTCGCTTCGTGACCGGGGAGCCTTGCCCAGATCGAGTCGGGGAACCCCGCCACCAGCATGACGGCGAGGGGTCGCAGCTGGAGGACCTTCGGGCCGATCGCGTTCAACCCCGGCCCGTACGCCAGGAAGACGATCTTCCCGGTGACGGCGGCGGAATCGAGCGTGCTCCGCGCATCGGCAGAGCCGGTGATGACGACGGCCGGGCCTGCCGCCGCTCCCGCGGGCGCCTGTCCCTCCACGAGCAGCACGTCCTGGCCCCCGCGCCACATCCCGGGCGTGCGGCCGGTGATCCGGATGGTCGAGCTCTCGGGGTCGAATCGTAGCACTTCGAGAGGATAGTGCTGGAAGTACGTGCCACTATCGCCGCCCGGCTTGAGCCCAAAGCGGTGGAACTCGCCCGCGACGTAGGCCGCTACCGCGTCGAGCTGCGGGCTCGGCGTGGCGCGGCCGAGCATCGAGTCGTCGGCGATGATGCCGATGCGGCGCTGGACGTCGGCGATCGTGATGGACGCTGCACCACGCGCGACCGGTCGCAGCCGCTGCGCGGTCGCCAGTCCGGGGAGCACCGCGAGCAGCAGCGCCGGGCGGAGTCGCATCGCTCAAGACCTTGAGGAGGGGAAGGAAAGCTAACGAGCCCGACCGCAGGGGACTACGGTCGGGCGCGCTCACACGGCTGGGTGGTCACGGCTTGCGCCGCTTCAGCTCGGGTTCGGCTCGTGGCTTCTCCTTCGGGGGCTCACGCTTCGGCTCCACCCGCGGCTCGCGGCGCGGAGGGGGTGCCTCGCGCCGCGGCTCAACGCGCGGTGGCGGCGGCTCGGCGCGCCGACGCTCTTCCGGCACCGCGCGGCGCTCCGGCTGCGCCGGCCGAGTGGGCTGCTCGGAGCGCTCCGGTCGCTCGGGCCGGTCGGCACGATCACGCCGCACCGGGCGATCGACATCGTCGCGATTCTCGGGCCGCTCCGGACGGTCGCGCCGCGGAGGCCGATCGGGCTGATCGGGGCGGCCGGAGTCGTCACGATGAGCGGGCCGGTCAGGCCGATCCCGATGATCGCGCCGGTCGGGCGGACCGCCGCGACCGCGATCGTCGTCGTCCCGTGCATCTTCGGAGCCGGGGCGACGCCGGGGCGGCTGAATGTTGGGCGGCGGGATGACGCCCGTGCCGCCCAGGTCGCGACCACGCACACCCACGTCGCGTCGGCGATCGTCGTTCACGGGCCGCTCGCGCACCCGTGTGATGAAGGCATCGGTTGCCTGGCGGTCCTTGAAGATGAACCGGGGCTCCGGCCTGTACGGGCGCGTGAAGACGACCCTCGTGCCGCCGTAGTACCGATACGGGTAGTAGTACGGATCGTCGAACACCACGATCCGAAAGCGCACGCAGGTGTAGTCGTAAGGGCTCCAGGATGGGTAGCTCACGTACGTGTGGCAGTCGTAACACAGGAACCGGGGATAGTCGTAGTGCTGTTGCACGTAATACGGCGCGACGTCGTAATCCCAATCACTGTAGCCATCGGGCACGATGCGCTGTGCCACGTCGGTGAGGGCGACGTACGGATCGCCGCGGACCCGCCCGTCGGCGATCATCCGATAATCCCAGTGCTCGTTACTCTGGATGCCGTCGTAGACGAACGGATCGGCCGAGGCCACCGCGAACAGATAGCCGACACCCGGATAGTCGTCGATGTAGAAGGCATCGCGGTCGTTTCCACCCTGCACCTCGTACTCGCGACCACCGCGGGCGAAGTTGTCCTCCCACGGCTCACGCGGAAACAGCACGCGCACCCGGCCATCGGTGTCGACGCGCAGGATCGTCACGAAGGCGTCCCGGTCGGCGCGGAAGTGCACACGGACGCCCTGGCCGCTGGCGTAGGGACTGTCCCCCCGGTCGCTCCACACCTCGACCCGGGGGCGATACTCGACCGACACGGGCCCGATCGAGGGGCTTCCGGCCGGCGCGGTCACGAGGCTGAGCAGCCAAAGGGGGTTCATCATGGGGCCTCCGTTCGCGCAACGGAGGGGCAGGTCCCATGCCAACCCGACGCGCGGTGGCAAGTGCGGTAAGTGGCTATGAGCTTTGAGGTTCAACCGCAGATTGATACGGATCACCAGACCCGGGCTGTCCTCTACCCGGGACATTCGGCTGTTCATTAGCTTCCGCGAGCCCATGCCCGACGTGCAGCGCATCGATCTCCTGGATCCCGCCGAAGTGGCTCGCTTTGGTGGAATCGAAATCGTGGCGCAAGGGGTGGTGGAGGGCTTTCTCAGCGGGATTCACCGCTCCCCGTTTCGCGGGTTCTCGGTCGAGTTCACGGAACACCGCGCCTACCAACCCGGCGACGAGCTGCGCTACCTCGATTGGAAGATCCTCGCCCGGGCCGACCGCCTGTTCGTGAAGCAGTTCGAGCAAGAGACGAATTTGCGCGCCATGATATTGGTCGACGCGAGCCGGTCGATGGCGTGGCGCGGTGCGCCCACCCGGCTCACGAAGCGGGCCTATGCCGACCGGCTGGCGGCGGCGCTCGCGCTGATCTTGCTGCGACAGCGCGACGCCACGGGGCTGATCACCTTCGACGAAGTCGTGCGCAAGGTAGTGCCGGCGCGCGTGAAGGCGGGACAGTGGGCTCGACTGGTGCGAGGTCTGGTCGACACGCCGGACGGCGGGGGCACGGCGGCACAGGCGGCCCTGGTGCGCCTCACGTCGCTACTCGCCCGCCGTGGGCTCGTCGTACTCGTCTCCGACCTGCTGTTCGACCGTGCGTTGGCGCTGACGGCTCTGCGCTACCTGCGTCATCGTGGCCATCAGGTGATCGTGCTGCACCTGATGGATCCGGCGGAGGCCGAGCTGTCGGGCCCCCCCGAGGTGCGGTACCGGGATCCGGAGTCCACGGCGAGCGTGGTGGTCCGCCCGCGCGAGCTGGCGCGGGCCTATCGGGCAACGGTGCGTCGGGAGATCGACGCATGGCGCACGGCGTGTCGGCGGCACGGCATCGCGTACCATCCCATTCTGACCGACATGCCGTTCGGCATGGCGCTTCGGCTGCTCGCGTGACGTTCCTGCATCCGTTGGCGCTCGTGGGGCTCGCCGCCGCGGCGATCCCCGCCCTGCTTCATTTGCTCGAGCGCCGTGTGCCGCCGGAGGCCGAGTTTCCGCCGCTCCGGTATCTGAGCGAGGCGGAGCGCCAAAGCGCACGGCGCTTGAAGCTGCGACATCTCCTCCTCTTGATTTTGCGGACGGCATTGATCGTCCTGATCGTGGTGGCTGCGGCGCGGCCGCTCTTCCCCACGCAGGCGGGCGGGGGATCGCTGCACCAGCCGACGGCGCTCGCCGTGATCTTCGACAACTCGGCGTCGTCCGGGCTCGTCGTGGATGGGCGTCCCGTGCTCGAGCGCCTGAAAGCCGTGGCGCGAGGGTCGCTGGTGCGCGCGACGTCATCCGATCGCCTCTGGCTCGTGCTCGCGGATGGCGTGGCGCGAGCGGGGACACCGGACGCGCTGCTCGCGACCTTGGATAGCGCCGGCGTCTCGGCTCGTCGCATGGACGTCACGGCCGCCGTGCGGGCGGCGACGCGGCTGGTCGACGCAGCGCCGTTCCCGGCACGCGAGGTACATGTGGTGAGTGACCTGCAGCGCACGGCGCTCGGTCCCGGCCGGGCGGACGTGCCGCGGGGGGTGCGAGTAGTCGCCCTCGCGCCTGCGAGCCAGGCGGCCGCGAACCGCGGTGTGGGCGTCGTCCGCGTGACCGATGGCGCCGTGGTGGTGGGCATCGTGGGGACACCCGGCGCGGAAAGCGTGGGGGGCGCCGCGGCCGTAACGCTGCGTATCCGCGGGCGCGACGTTGGTCACGCCCTGGCGGCACGCGGATCGACGGTATCGATCTCGCTGCCGCCACTCGGCCCGGGTTGGTGGGTGGGCGAACTGGTGCTCGAGCCCGACGAGCTGCGGGCCGATGATCGACGATTGCTCGTGTGGCGGGTGGCTCCGCCCGCCCGAGTCGCGGTCCTGCGTGGGGTCGAGGGAGGACCGTTCGTGGCCGCGGCGCTCGCCGTGCTGGAAGAGGGGCAGCGGGTCCGGGGGGAGGGACGCCCCGAGGTGGTGATCGGAGACCGGCCGGAGGTAGGTGCCATGGTGAGCATCGTGGTGCCACCCGCGGACCCGGCGCTGGTCGGCCAGGCGAATCGTGCGCTCGCGGCGCGGGGCGGGCGATGGCGGTTCGCCACGGCCGGCACGCCCGGCCCGATCGCCGGGCCCGTTCTGCCGACAATCGCGGGGCTGCAGGTGACGCGGAGGTACCGCATCGAGACGGTGACCGTGGACGCCGGACGGGGGACCAGTGCGGACACCACGGTGCTTGCGACGGTGAACGGAGAGCCGTGGCTCGTGCGGGACGGTGCCGTCCTGCTGCTCGGCAGCCGGCTCGACACGGCCTGGACCGCGCTGCCCGCGGCGCCCGCGTTCGTCCCGTTCCTGGACGCGCTGGTGAACCGCGTGGCCCGGGGGGAGGCACCGATCTCCGAGGCGGAAGGCGCCCCGGGCGTGGAGTTCCGGACGCGCGGCGCCGACACCGTCGGCGCGACCGTGTACGGGCTCGACCCGCGAGAGTCGGATCTCACGCCGGCGTCAGCGGCGCTCGTGCACGACGTGCTGGGCGCGGACGTGCTCGACGCCGCGGCGTTTGCCGCAGCGCGGTTCGCCGGAGCCGGGCACCGCGACGGCAGCGGGCTGCTGCTGGTGCTGGCGGTGCTCTGTGCGCTGGTGGAGCTGGGCGTCGCGACGCGCACCCACTGATGCCGCTCGACTTCGTCATCGACCGGTTGGACGCCCTGCCGGCGACGCGCGCGCTCGCGGAAGGCCTGCCCGCATCCGGCGCCCGTCAGGGCATCGCCGGCCTCCCCGGCTCGAGTCCCGCCGTGCTGGTCGCCGCGCTCGCGCGGCGACTCCCGCAGCGGGTCTTCGTCGTGGTCACGCCCACGCCGACCGATGCAGAGCGGTGGCTTGCGGATCTTCGGACCCTCACGGGGACCGCGGTCCTGTACCCGCAACGCGAGGCGCTGGGCGCCGAAGAGCCGCATTTCGAAATCGCCGGCGAGCGGGTGGAGACCCTGCAACTGCTGTTGTCGGGGCAGGCTCGGGCGCTGGTCACGACGGCGCGCGCGGCCGCCGAGCGGACGGGGGTGCCGGCCGCCCTGCGCGACATGCGCTTGGTGCTGCAAGCGGGAAGCGGGAAACGGGAAACGGGATACGTGTCTCTCACGGACGCCATTGGGCGGCTTCACGACATGGGCTACGAGCGGGTGCCCACGGTCACCGAAGTCGCCCAGTTCAGCGTGCGCGGTGGGATCCTCGACGTGTATGGGTTCGGGATGGCGGCACCGGCGCGGCTCGAGTGGTGGGGAGACGACATCGAATCGCTCCGGACGTTCGACCTCGACACCCAACGATCCGGCGACGCCATCGAGCGGGTGACGATCCTGCCCGTGCGAACGGAGGGCCTGGCTTCAGTGCCGGTAGGGGCGCAGCATGCTGCGGCCCTACAACGGCAGTCGCTCTTGGACCTGCTCCCCAGCGATGCCCTGCTCGTTCTCGAGCAGGAGTCGGCGCTGGGGCAGGAAGTGGAGCGCGCGTGGGCCGAGGCGGCCCACCATCTCGAGGTCGCGCGGCGGCTGGGCGAGGAGCCGCCGGCGCGGGAGGCGCTGTTCGTCGATCCGGCGGCGTGGCGGGCGCAGCTCGTCCGGTTCCCGCGGATCGCGCTCGACCCCGCCGATGCGGATGCACGGTTCCCGATCGCGCCGCCCGAGCCGGTCGACCGCGACATCAAGCGGCTGCGCCAGGTCGTCGCGACCGAGCCGCCGACCGTGATCCTGTGCGACAACGAAGGTCAGCTCGAGCGCCTCGAGGAGCTCCTGGCCGGCGATCGGGCGACCCTCGCCGTGGGGGCGTTGGACGGCGGATTCGTGTTGCCCGGCCTACGCGTCCTCACCGACCACGAGATCTTCCGTCGCGCCCGCCGGCTGCGACGGCCGCGCCGCTACCGCGAAGCGACGGCCACGGCCGCGACACGGCCGCTCACGACCGGCGATTTCGTGGTCCATCTCGAGCACGGCATCGGGATCTACCGCGGAATCCAGACGATCCCGGTGGGAGCAGAGGGCGGGACCCTCGAGGTGGCGGTCGTAGAGTACGAGGGTGGGTCGCGGCTGAACGTGCCCTTGTACCGGCTCGATCAGCTCGAGCCCTACCGGGCCGCGGCCGATGGGGACGCGCCGCCGCCACGGCTGCACCGCCTCGGCACCACAACGTGGCAGCGGCAGCGGGACAAGACGCGGGCGGCGATCCGCCAGATGGCGATCGAGCTGCTCGACCTGTACGCCCGGCGGCAGCTCGCGGCCGGATTCGCGTTTCCTCCCGACACGCCGTGGCAGCGCGAGCTCGAGTCGGCCTTCCTGTACGAGGATACGCCGGACCAGCGGCGGGCCTCCGAGGAAGTAAAGCGGGACATGGAGCGTGCCCTACCGATGGATCGGCTGCTGGTGGGTGATGTGGGGTACGGCAAGACCGAGGTCGCCTTGCGCGCCGCCTTCAAAGCGGTGCAGGCCGGCAAGCAAGTCGCGGTCCTGGTCCCCACCACGATTCTCGCCGAGCAACACGGGCGCACGTTTCGCGAGCGGCTCGCCGACTATCCCGTCCGGATCGAGGTGCTGTCGCGGTTCCGCGGCCCGAAGGACACGAAGCAAGTGACGCGGCAGCTCGGGACCGGCGAAGTGGACGTCGTGATTGGGACGCATCGTCTGTTGTCCCTTGACGTCGGGTTCCACGATCTCGGGCTGCTCATCGTCGACGAAGAGCATCGCTTCGGTGTGCGGCACAAGGAGCGGCTCAAGGCGCTGAGGCTGGCCGTGGACGTGCTCACCCTCACCGCGACACCCATTCCCCGGACCCTGCACCTGTCGCTGGCCGGATTGCGGGATCTCACGCTGCTCGAGACGCCGCCCAAGGACCGCTCGCCGGTGCTGACCTTCATCGAGCCGTGGGATGACGGATTGATCGAGGAAGCACTGGGGAGGGAGCTGGATCGCGCGGGGCAGGTGTACTTCGTGCACAATCGCATCGAGACGATCGACACGATCGCGGAGCGGGTGCGGGCGCTCGCCCCGCCACGGGCGCGGATCGCGGTGGCACACGGGAAGTTGAAGGAATCGGACCTCGATGCTGTGATGTCCCGGTTCGTCCGGGGCGAGGTGGACGTGCTCGTATCCACGATGATCGTCGAGTCGGGACTCGACGTGCCGAATGCCAACACGATGATCGTGAATCGCGCGGACCAGCTCGGGCTGGCGCAGCTGTACCAGCTGCGCGGGCGCGTGGGGCGGAGTCACCGCCGTGCGTACTGCTACCTGCTGGTGCCCGACCTGGTCGACGCCGAAGCGGAAGAGCGGCTCCGGGTGTTGGAGCATCACACCGATCTCGGCTCGGGCTACCGGATCGCGTTGCGCGATCTCGAGCTTCGCGGCGCCGGCAACCTGCTCGGCGCGGCGCAGTCGGGCCACGCGCAGGCGGTGGGGTTCGACACGTATCTGCGTTGGCTCCAAGAAACCGTAGACGCGCTCAAGTCCGGGACAGGGGAGGCGGGGAAGAGGACCGCGGCGCCCCCCGAAGTGGTCCTGGACCTGCCGGCACACCTCGCCGACGCCTACGTGCCCGATGAAGCGGTGAAGCTCGAGCTGTACCGGCGGCTGGCGCGGGCGGAGGCGCCTAGCGAGATTCAAGCGGTGCGCGAGGAATTGCGCGACCGCTTCGGGCCGCTCCCCGATGAGGCGCAACGTTTACTCCTCGTGTCCGAGCTCCGCGCGCTCGGCGCCCGTGTCGGACTCGAGATGGTTCTGGTGAAGGGCGACGAGGCCCGGCTCACGTTTGCGCGGGACGCGAGCCCGCGGCTGGCCGCCCTGACGGCGGCGCTGGACTCGGTGCAGTTCGAGGCCGAGGTCCGGCGGGCGGTGCCCCTCTCTCTGCGACTCCGCCGTCTCGGCGGGGAGCCCATCGGGTCGGGGCTCGTCCGAGCTCTCACCGCGGTTCTCGCGGACACTCACCCTTAAGGAGCTGGCATGGTACGGCTGGCTTGGATCTGCTCGGTGCTCGTGCTGGCGGGGTGTTCCGCCGCGCGGGACGCGTTTTCGGCACACGCGCAGGTCGCCGGCACGGCCGCCGGCCAGACGCTGACGGTCGATCGCCTGGCGCACGTGGTCGGACACGCGCAGCGCATACCCATCCGACCCGATGTCCTCACCGGCGTCGCGAATGCCTACCTCGACTACGCGGTGTTTGCGACCGAGCTCGGCCGCGGGCGCGACCTGCACGATTCGGCCCTGGTGCTCGCGGCGGAATGGCCGGTGGCGGCTCAGCTCAAGTGGGAGCGCTATCACGAGCGGCTGATCGTGACGCGCGGCAAGCTCACGCCCGCCCAGGCGGACTCGGCGTTCCAGGCGGGCACCGTGCGGCTGTTCCAGCACATCCTCATCCGGATCCCCCAGAGCGCCGTGTCGACGGTGGAGCAGGAGAAAGAGAAGCAGGTCACCGCGCTCCTGCGCCGGGCCGCCGCGCAGCGTGGGTTCAACTTCGCCGACCTCGCCCGGCGCTACTCGGAAGACCCGGGATCCAAGACGCGGGGGGGGTACCTGCCGGCTACGCCGCGCGGGCAGTTCGTCCCCGCGTTCGACAGTGCCGCGTGGACGCTCCCGCCGGGCGCGATGACCGCGGTAGTCCGGACGCCGTTCGGGTTCCACATCATTCGCCGGCCGCCGCTCGCCGAGGTGCGAGACTCCTTCCGGGTCGATCTCGAGAACGCCCGCACGGCCCAGCTCGACTCTCTCTATCTGGACAGTCTCGCGAAACAGCGGCAGCTCAAGATCGAGTCCGGCGCCTTGGCGCTGGTGCGCCAGGCGGTGCCGCAAATCGTGTCCGCCCGGAGCGACAACCGGACCCTGGCGACGTATCACGGAGGCACGTTCCAGGTGCGGGACCTGGCGCGGTGGCTGCTGGCGCTCGATCCGAACGACGTACGCGGGATCTCCACGGCGACCGACGCCCAGCTGAACCAGTTCCTCAAGCTGCTCGCGCAGCGGGAGATGCTGCTCGCCGAGGTGGACAAGGCCGGCGTGCAGCTCAATCCGGGCGACTGGCGGCAGCTGCGCGCCGAGCACGACTCGGGCGTGGCGCGGCTCGAGGGCGTGCTCGGTGTGTCGCCCCAGCTCCTCAAGGACTCCGCCGCGACCCCCGCCGCGCGCGTGCAGCTGGCCATGGCGCACGTGGACCGGTACGTGGACCAGGCCGTCACGTTGGGCAGTGCGCCGTTCGTCCCCGTCCCACCCTTCCTGGCCGGCGCGTTGCGCCAGGGCCAGCCGTGGTCGCTCAACGAGGCGGGGATCGCGCGGGCGGTGGAGAGTGCGCAAGCGATCCGGGCCGCGGACACGACGGGGCGCGGCGCCCCGGCCACCGGGACGGGTCTGAAACGCGCCCCTGGCCCGCCGCCCGTGGCGGCGGAGAGCGGTGGCCGGCCGGGGCCGCGCTGACATGCGGGCGCTCGTCCTGGCCGGGGTCCTGGTGGGGGGCGCCGCCCTCTTCCTCCCCGCGCCGCGGGCGGCGGCTCAGGGTCGGGCGGTAACCGACCGTCCGGTCGACCGCATCGTGGCGATCGTTGGCACGAAGCCCATCCTCGCGTCGCAGGTGGAAGAGCAGCTCGTCCTGGCGCAGTCGCAGGGCGTGAAGATGCCGGAGGATTCCGCGGGGCGCGACGCCGCGCGGCGCCAGGTCCTCTCGCAGATGGTGGACGAAGAGCTGCTGGTCCAGCAGGCGGAACGGGACACCACCATCAAGGTGACGGACCAGGAAGTGCAGGACGCAGTCGAGCAGACGGTCCAAAACGTGCGGAAGCAGTTCACCTCGATCCCGGAGTTCCAGACGCAGCTGCGCGCGGCGGGGTTCGTGTCCGAGGAGGAGTGGCGCCGTTGGCTTGCCGACCAGCAGCGTCGTGCGATCCTACAGCAGCGGTTGATCGAGGGGCTGAAGCAGAAGGGGAAGCTGCGGCCGATTCCGCCGTCGGACGCCGAGATGCGGGCGTTCTGGGAGGCGAACCGGGCGCAGCAGGCCAAGCGGCCGGCCGCGATCTCGTTCCGCCAGATCGTGATCGTGCCGAAACCCGACTCGGCAGCGAGCGCCCGCGCGCTGCAGCTGGCGGAATCCCTCGTGGTGGCGCTGCGGCAGCGCGGCGGGGCCGGATTTGCCGACGTGGCGAAGAAGTACTCGGCCGATAGTGTCTCTCGTGAGCAGGGCGGCGCGCTGGGCTGGTTCCGCCGCGGCGTGATGGTCAAGGAGTTCGAAGACGTCGCCTTTCGCTTGAGGCCGGGGGCGATCTCCGACGTCGTGCGCACCGAGTTCGGCTTCCATATCATCCAGGTGGAGCGCGCGCAGCCGGCGGAGATCCTGGCCCGCCACATCCTGATCCAGCCCGCCATCTCCGCGGCGCAGATCGCCATCGCGCGGCGGCAGGCCGACTCGGTGCACGACGCGCTCGCCCACGGCGCGTCGTTCGACTCCCTCGCCCGTCGCTACGCGGACCCGAGCGAGCCCAAGCTCGCCGATGCCCTCCCCGTTTCCCAGCTCCCGCCCGATTACGAGAAGGCCATCGGGCAGGACACCGTCCCCGGGCTGAAGCCGGTGTTTGAAGTCGGCATTGGGACGGCGCGGCCGAGATTCGTGGTGTTCGAGCTGCTGAAGCGCCTGCCCGAGGGCGAGCTGGGGTTCGACGAAGTGAAGGATCGCGTTCGCGACGGCCTGAGCCAGCAGCTCGCCATCAAGCACCATCTCGACTTGCTGCGTCGCACCACGTACGTCGACGTCCGTTTCTAGCCGCCGTCCCCGACTCGCGGTCACGCTCGGCGATCCGCGGGGGATCGGGCCGGAGGTGGTGACCAAAGCGCTCGCCCTCGGGCCGCTGGACGCGGAGATCGTCCTGATCGGGAACAGGGAGCAGGGAGCCGGGAGCCGGGAGCAGGCGCAGGTCCCGCTCCCGGCTCCCCGCTCCCTGCTCCCCGAAGAGGCCGGCAAGATCGCGGGCGAAGCGGTGCAGGAAGCGGTGCGCCTCGCGCTCGCTGGCGAAGTGGATGCAGTTGTCACCGGCCCGGTGCACAAGCACGCCCTGCACCTCGCCGGATTTCGCTATCCCGGTCTCACCGAGCTCCTGTCCCATCTCGCCGGTGACGTGGATGTCGCGATGATGCTCGCCGCCGGCGCGCTGCGCGTCGTGCTCGTCACGACGCACATCGCCCTCAAGGACGTCCCCACGCAGGTGACCGGCGATCGCGTCGTGCGCTGCGGGCGCATCACCGAGCGCGCGCTGCGCGGCTGGTGGGGCATCGCCGCGCCCCGGCTCGCCGTGTGCGCCCTCAATCCCCACGCCGGCGAGTCCGGCCTGTTCGGCGACGAGGACGCACGCGTGCTCGAACCCGCCGCCCGGGCGCTCGGTGCCGCCGGGCCGCTGCCGGCGGACACAGTGTTCGTGCGGGCGCTCAAGGGGGAGTTCGACGCCGTGCTCGCGCCCTATCACGACGTCGGGATGACGGCCGTGAAGGTCGCGGGATTCGGCACGGGGGTGAACGTGACGCTCGGGTTGCCGTTCCCCCGCGTCGCGCCGGACCACGGCACCGCCCTCGACATCGCCGGCAAGGGGGTGGCCGACCCGGGCTCCATGCGCGCGGCGCTGGAGCTCGGCACCGAGCTGGCGCGACGGACGCAACGGGCCGACGCGTCGGTAGGGCGCTAGGGTTCCGCGCCCGGCGCGCGTCGCAGCACCCGCACGGTGCCGACCCGGCGTCCGTCGACCTCCACGATCTCGAACACGGCGCCCTTCACCGCCACCTGGTCGCCGGGCCTCGGGAGACGGCCGATCGCGCCGAACAGAAAGCCCCCGATGGTGGTGTAGTCCTGCTCGCCGAGCTCGAGCCCGAATGCGCTGTTGACCTCGCGGATCGGGACCGAGCCCGCGATGATCGGTGCCACGCCGGCGGGGGCGACGCGCAGCTCCCCCGAGGGCCGGTCGTATTCATCGTAGATCTGACCGACGATCTCCTCCAGCAGGTCTTCCATGGTGACGAGACCCGCCGTGCCGCCGAACTCGTCGAGCACGATCGCGAGGTGGATCTTCTGTCGCTTCATGTCGGCGAGCACGTCTTCGACCTCGCGCGTGCCCGGAACGAACACGGCGGGGCGGAGCACCGCGCGCAGGCTGCCGCCCTTCGCCGAGCGGAGACCGGCGAGGATGTCCTTCGCGTGGACGATGCCGAGGATATCGTCGAGCGACTCCCCGTACACGGGATAGCGCGATCGGCCGGCCACGGCCACCTGATCGGCGGCTTCCTCGAGCGTCAGGTCCGCCGGCAGGGCCACCATCTCGGTGCGCGGCGTCATGACTTCGCGGGCGGTTTTCTCGCTGAACTCGAACACGCCCTGCAGCAGCCGGGCGTCGTCGGCATCGAGCTTGCCGCGCTGCCGGCTCTGCTCCACCAGCATGCGGATCTCCTCGGGCGAGTGGATCCGATCGAGCTCGGCTGCCGTGCCCTTCAGGCCCAGGAGCCGGACCACGCGGCCGGCGCTCCAGTTGAGCAGATCGGTGAACGGTCGCGTGATCCACGAGAAGAAGATGAGCGGCGCGGCGATCCAGCGGCTGGTTCGCTCGGGGTAGGCGATGGCCCACGCCTTGGGCGCCTGTTCACCGAAGACCACATGGAGGAAGGAGACCAGCGCCACGGCGACCGTGGACGCGATGCCGCCGCGCGCGAGGAACTCGAGGGCGGGCGGCAGTGCCGCGAACCAATCGCGGAACAGCTGCGCCACGGTGTCCTCGGCGACGTAGCCCAGCAGGATCGAGGCGACCGTGATGCCGAGCTGTGCCGCCGACAGTTGGCGGTACAGATCATGCAAGGCAGCCTGTACCGTCCTCGCCTTCCGGTCGCCGCGCCGGACGAGCGCCTCGATGCGGGTGCGGCGGGCCGCGACCAGCGCGAATTCCGCGGCCACGAAGAACGCGTTCGCCAGCACGAGCGCCAGCACCGCCAGCAGGCGGAGGCCAAGCGATTGTGTGGCGGGGCCGGGCATAGAGGCGAGAACATAGAGCGTGATTATCTTGGGGACTAGGGATTAGGGACTAGGGACTAGGGTGAGCGCGACACTGCCAATCGACGTGCAATGCACGCATCGGGCTCCGCTGCGCGGGGAAAGCCGGCGGCGGCTACAGGTCGTGCTGGCGATCACGGCGGCGGTGATGGTGACAGAGGCCGTGGGCGGGTGGCTCGCTCATTCGCTGGCCTTGCTCGCCGACGCGGGTCACATGCTGGCGGACGTCGCCGCGCTGGGCCTGTCGCTGGTCGTGACGGCGCTCGCGCAGCGGCCGGTGACGGCGGAGCGGACGTTCGGACTGCTGCGGCTGGAGATCCTGGCGGCCCTCGTGAATGGGGCGGCCTTGATCGTGATCGCGCTCGGCATCGGGCTCGAGGCATACCACCGGTTCCGCTCGCCCGCTGACGTGCGGGGCACGCTGCTCCTGGTCATCGCCGGGGTGGGCCTCGCGGCGAACGCGGTGGGCGCCGCGATCCTGCACCGCGGACATGACCACTCCCTCAACCAGCGCAGCGCCTACCTCCACATCGTCAGCGACCTCCTGGGCTCGGTGGGCGCACTCCTTGCGGGCGTGATCATCCTCGCCACGGGGTGGGTACAGGCCGATCCGGCGATCTCGCTGCTGATCTCCCTCCTCATCCTCGGCAGCGCGTGGCGGCTGGTGAAGGAGAGCACGGATGTGCTGCTCGAGGCGGCGCCCGCACATATCGCCCTCTCGGACGTCCACGACCGGATCGCGTCCATCCCGGGGGTGGCATCGGTGCACGACCTCCATGTGTGGACCGTCACCAGCGGAGTGATCGCGATGAGCGGCCATCTGGTCGTCCAAAACCCGGTTGACAACCAGCGGGTGCTCGAAGCCGTGCAGGCACGCCTGGGGGGCATGGGCATCGGGCATGTGACGGTGCAAATGGAGCGGGATCCGACCTGTGAATAGGGCGGCATAGGCGGCACGGGGCGGCAGAAGGCGGCAATGGTCGTGCCGCCGTTGCCGCCCTTGCCGCCACTTGCCGCCCCTTTGGTGATGTACTGCCTTGTCTTTTCGAGACCCCCCTCCTATACTGCGCCCCTCACAGACTGCGCCCTCACATCGACACCGTCAGGACCTAGCTCCTTGCAGATCCGCAACATCGCCATCATCGCGCACGTGGACCATGGGAAAACCACGCTGGTGGACCAGATGCTCCGCCAGGCGGGCGTGTTCCGCGCCAACCAGCAGGTGAACGAGCGGGTCATGGACTCCAACCCGCTGGAGCGCGAGCGTGGGATTACGATCCTGTCGAAGAACACCGCGGTGCACTGGGGCGACACCAAGATCAACATCGTGGACACCCCCGGGCACGCCGACTTCGGCGGCGAGGTGGAGCGTATTCTCCGTATGGTCGACGGTTTCCTGCTGCTCGTGGATGCCGCCGAGGGCCCGATGCCGCAGACCAAGTTCGTGGCGGGGAAGGCGCTGGCGCTCGGCCTGAAGCCGATCGTGCTGGTCAACAAGATCGACCGCCAGGACGCCGAGCCGCTCCGGGTACACGATGAGGTGCTGGAGCTGTTCCTGGACCTCGAGGCGACGCCGGAGCAGTTCAACTGTCCTTTCCTTTATACGTCGAGCCGCGCGGGCACCGCCACGCTCGACCTCAAGTCGCCGGGAACGGATCTCAACCCGTTGTTCCAGACGATCTTGGACACGATCCCGGCGCCGCGGGCCGACCCCGATGGACCGTTTCAGATGCTCGTCTCGACGCTCGACTATTCCTCTTATCTGGGCCGGATCGCGATCGGCCGCATCGAGCGGGGGCACGTACGGGTCGGCGAGACCGTTGCGTTACTTCCTCTGGGCGAGCCCGGTCCTCTGGGAGATGGGTCGTACGAGCAGGCGCGCGTGGTGAAGCTGTTTTCGTTCGACGGGCTGGAGCGGGTCGAGGTACAGGAAGCCTCGGCCGGCGACATCGTGGCGCTGGCGGGCCTCGTGGGCGTCGAGATCGGCAAGACGGTGACGGCCCCCGACTATTTGGAGCGGCTCACGGGCATCGCGGTGGAGGAGCCCACGATCTCCGTGGACTTCAAGGTGAACGACTCGCCGTTCGCGGGACGGGAAGGGAAGTTCGTGACGGGCCGGCAGCTGCGCGATCGGCTGTTTCGGGAGCTCGAGAAGAACGTGGCCCTGCGGGTGGAGGAAACGGACGACCCCCAGACGTTCACCGTGTCGGGCCGGGGAGAGCTGCACCTCGGCATTTTGATGGAGACGATGCGGCGGGAGGGGTTCGAGTTCCAGGTGAGCCGGCCGCGGATCATTCCGCGGGAGGGGCCGAACGGGGAGCGGCTGGAGCCGTACGAGGAGCTGATGATCGACTGCCCCGAGGGGTATCTGGGGGTGGTGATGGAGAAGCTGGGCCCCCGCCGGGCGGAGCTCCTGGACATGCGGAATCCGGGGGTGGGAACGGTGCGGATGCGCTTCAAGATTCCGGCCCGGGGGCTGCTCGGGTACCGCTCGGAGTTCTTGACGGACACCCGGGGGACGGGGATCATGCACCACCGTTTCTTCGACTACGGCCCCTGGGCGGGGCCGTTACAGGGGCGGAGCCGGGGGGTACTGGTGGCGGACCGGGAGGGCGTGGCGGTTGGGTACGCGCTCTTCAATTTGCAGGAGCGCGGGACGATGTTCGTCAAACCGGGGGATCCGGTGTACGAGGGCATGGTCGTGGGCGAGAACGCGCGAGTGGGGGACATGGACGTGAACCCCTCCAAGGAAAAGAAACTCACGAACATGCGGACGACGGCGTCGGACGAGATGATCATCCTGGAGCCGCCGCGTCAGGTGACGCTGGAGCTGGCGCTCGAGTACATCGAGGACGACGAGCTGATCGAGGTCACGCCGTCGTCCATCCGGCTGCGCAAGCGCGCGCTAGGGGCCACGGAGCGTCGCAAGCTGGCGCGGAACGCGCGATCGGCTGAGGAGTCGTAGCACGGCGGGGGGGAGAATCGGATAGCTCGCTCACACCACAACCACAACCCTAGCTGGGGGTGACAATGTTGTCCCGTGAGACGTCGGACTGGTCGCTCAAGCGTCGCGGCGACGGTCTCGGCGACGAGCAGTTCGGAGACTTCGAAGAGGACAAGGACCTGGACGAGGACTTCGACGACGAGCTGGACGAGGACGAGCTGGACGAGGAGGACCTGGACGATCTCGACGAGTACGACGACCTGGACGACGAGTTCGACGACGAGGAGGACGAGGAGTTCCGGCCGCGGAAAGGGCCGCGGCGGGACTGGGAGTGAGAAAAGATGGTTGCAAGACGCCAAGACGCCATGTTGCAAGAGGATGTCCTGAGCGTTCGATTCCTTGGCGACTTGGCGTCTTTGCGACTGGTAACGGGGTGGTGTGATGCGGAGTGGCCGGGCCTGTAGCTCAGGTGGTTAGAGCGCACGCCTGATAAGCGTGAGGTCAGTGGTTCAACTCCACTCAGGCCCACTACGTCAAACAGAAGCCCCGGTAACCGGTTACGCGGTTGCCGGGGCTTTGTGGTGTCACGTGAAGCGTGCGGGCGGTGTCAGCAGTGGTGTCAGGGCCGGGGCCAAGCAAATCATCCTCGAACTAGTTGTGCGTCAAATCCGTTTTGTAATCTGATTCTGACAGACAAAATTGTCAGCTTTGGCCGTTTTCGGGGGTCTACTACATGGACCGCTCTCGCCCCCGCCTGGTAGACCTCCTCGAGGTCCTGCCCGATGACGCCTTACTACCCGTAGCATGGCTGCGGGCGCAACTGGACATTGGCGGAACCAGCCAGCTTGCGGCTGCGGCAGATCTGAGCGCAAAAGCGTTCGCAAAGCTCGTGGAGCGTAGCGCTGGGCAGGTGCGCGCGTGGTGTGCCGCAGGCGAAGTACCCGGTGCCTACCGTCTACCGGGCACCAAACGCCACGGTGCGTGGCGCATACCGGCCGCTGGCGTGGCGGCCTTCCGCGAACGCAAGCCAAGCCCCAACGTCGTTTCCGAGTCCGCGCCCCAAGTGGCCGACATCGGCGCATGGCGCACCGTGCGGCGTTTGCGACGGGCATGATCAGCCCTTCCGTACCCACAGCCGGACAAGGATCGCCACCGGCTCGGGGATTCGCCGATTTGCCGCGACATCGAGAGGGAGGGGGAGAGGCGGCCTCGGTCGCAAATCCAGCGCGGGCGCGGGGGGACGGGGGGAGCGGGCTGAAGCCGCGAGTGCGTTGACCCGCTCAAAAATCTGCGCCAAGATCCTCGCGGGGTCCTTGCTTGCATTCCAATTGTTAGTTAGGCGGCGACAGGATCATGTTCATCAACATTGCGTACCAATCGTGCAAGGTGCTGCTACTCGCCGTCCCGGCGCTTCTCATTGTGCGTGCAGCGCGGCGCTTTCGCGCCGAGACGCCCAGACGGCGGGCGATCATCGCCTTGACAATCACTCTGCTCCTACTGTGGGTGGCAGCCTCCTATGTCACGGCAGCGGCCGGTTATGTTGGCGCAAGAGTGCTGCCCGCGACCCAAGCACGGCTGATGTTTCTCACCACGCTCAATTACGCTGCGTTCGGGTCAAGTTAGTCATGCTTCATGGGTACTTTGCCGCGCAGACGCGTGTGGCCATTGCTCGCTGTGACCGGGGCTGTCTTCTTCGCAATTGATTTTTTCTACCTGAGATCCACGGTCATCTACAACATTGCCATCCTATTGTGTCTCGTGCTGGTACCAGCCATACCTGCCGTTCTCATTGTGCGTGCGGTCCGGCGCCTTCGCGGAGAGTCGTCGAAACGGCCAGCGATCGTCGCTTCAGCGGTCGCTCTGATGGCCCTCTGGGTGGTGGCGTCCTTTGTCACGTTCGCTGCGATATCCGTTGAACTCCCGGTCCGGTACCCGACGCAAGGACGGGTGATAAACCTCGACGCCCTCAATTACGCCGCCTTTGGGTCAGGCTTGGTCATGCTCGTAGGCCCCGCACCGCGCAAACGAGTGTGGGCACTCGTGGTCGTCACGGGTGTTGTTGTCTTGGCGATGGTTCTCTTTTGGGTCATGGCCTAACATGACGATGTGCGGTCGGCTTCGGCAAAATCTTGGCGGAGTCCGGGTTGCAGTCTAAGGACCAGTTAGGTCGCGCATAATCGGCCCCAAACACGAGGCCGTCAGGTTGCCGAATCGCCGCTGGAGTGTAGATTCACCCCGTCCGGCGCACGGCGATTCTCCGCCTCGCTAAGGATGCCCTACTTCGTCAGAGCGTCCACTTAGCTGGAGGCGATCGTGCGCACTCGAATTTCCATTTTCCGCCTGCTGTCCACCCTCGCCGTCGGGCTCTTTTTCGGTGCGTGCCGCGAGCCCGCAGCGCCTGTCAGATCGGCGGTCGGCGGACCGCTTTTCAGCAACGTTCCGGGAGCCGGCCTCAACGGGACGATCACGTTCTCCGGCGACGACGGCAACGGGAACAGCGAGATCTCCATCATGAACGCAGATGGGACCGGCTTGACCCAACTCACCCACAGCCCTTTCAACGGTGGCAACCCCAACTGGTCGCCTGACGGCCAGCATATCGCGTTCCATAGCACCCGCGACGGCGTCGGCCAGATCTTCGTCATGAATGTCGACGGCACCGGTTTGATCCAGCTCACCCACAACGCCTTCAACAATTTCGCCCCCGCCTGGTCGCCCAACGGCCAGCAGATCGCGTTCTATAGCGACCGCGACGGCGACAACGAGATCTTCACCATGGACGCGGACGGAACCGGCGAGACCCAGCTCACCCACAACACCTTCAACGATTATGGCCCCGTCTGGTCGCCCGATGGCAAGCAGATCACGTTCAACAGCGACCGCAACGGCTCCTTTGCGATCTTCACCATGCACCCGGACGGGACCGGCGTGACCCAGCTAACGAACACCGCCGGCGTCGCTAACGTCGTCGACATTGACCCCGCGTGGTCGCCTGACGGCAGGGAGTTGGCGTTCTCAAGCAACCGCGACGGCGACTTCGAGATCTTCGTCATGAACGCGGACGGCACCGCGGTGACCGCGCTGACTCACCACAGCGCCGGCGTCTTCGACGGGTTTCCCAGATGGTCGCCTAACGGGACGCATCTCGCGTTTCATAGCAACCGAGACGGCGCCTTCCAAATCTTCGTCATGAATGCTGACGGTACGGGGGTGACCCAGCTCACCCACGCCGGCGGGTTCGGCGATTTCGTTCCCGAATGGGAGATGCGCATCGTGCCACGCTAGCTGATGGCTCGTAGACGGTCGGAGAATGTTCGCGGCCGAAGCGTCGCTCGTCTCACGCTCGACCCTTTGACGGAGGGGGTCATGCGGACTCGAATTCCCGTATCTCGACAGCTGTCCAGGGGGCGTGAGGCACCTGCTCACGCCCTCTTCTGG